>ULPH01008248.1_pt1 | contig 24541 bp, 18 predicted proteins | sample 1953301 | NCBI WGS metagenome assembly ULPH01 (sample SAMEA4835623, study PRJEB28245) | human gut metagenome | biome: gut microbiome; material: fecal sample | place: Denmark | collected 2008 | reverse complement strand
GTCGGCGCCCACGAGCCGTTCTCGATAAACGCAACTGTGCGCTTCTGATATCCTCGCTCGGTCAGGTGGTCGATGAAGTCGCGCATGAACGGGAATATGCTTCCGTTGTAGGTGGTCGTCGCGAGCACGAGCTTTCCGTAGCGGAACGCGTCCTCAACAGCCTCCGCCATGTCGCAGCGAGCAAGGTCGTTGACCGCGACCTTTGCGCAGCCGTTGGCTCTGAGTTGCTCGGCAAGATACTCGACAGCCTTTTTCGTGTTGCCGTATACAGAAGTGTATGCGATGCAGACTCCCTCGCTCTCGACGCCGTAGGATGACCAGATGTCATAGAGATTCAGATAGTATCCGAGATTCTCGCTGAGAACAGGTCCGTGGAGCGGGCATATGACCGCGATGTCGAGCCCGGCGGCTTTCTTGAGCAGCGTCTGCACGGGTCCGCCGTATTTTCCGACGATGCCGAAATAGTATCTTCTTGCTTCGCACGCCCAGTCCTCGTCCGCGTCGAGCGCGCCGAACTTGCCGAACGCGTCCGCCGAGAAGAACACCTTGTCCTTTGCGTCGTAAGTCATCATGACCTCCGGCCAGTGAACCATCGGCGCAAAGACGAAATTCAGCTCATGCTCGCCGAGCGAGAGCGTGTCGCCGTTTTTGACGGGAAGCGAATTTTTAATGAAATCCCCGCCGTAGAAATTTTTTATCATCGTGAAAGTCTTGTCGTTGCCGACTATCGCGGCGTCGGGATAAGCTGCGGAAAATTCCGCGATGCCCGCCGAGTGGTCGGGCTCCATGTGCTGAACTATGAGATAATCGGGCTGCCTGCCGGCGAGAGCCGATTCAAGATTTTTGAGCCATTCGGCGGTGAAGTGCCTGTCCACCGTGTCCATGACGGCAACCTTTTCGTCGAGAATGACATATGAGTTATATGCCATGCCGTTGGGCACTTCGTATTGACCTTCAAACAGGTCGATTTCGCGGTCGTTTACTCCGATATATTTGATATCTTCGGTGATGTTTGTCATACCGAGCCTCCTCACTTCGTTTTCAGTGTTATATTATAGCATATAAACGCCCGCGTTTCTATTGCAAAAACAACAAAACCGCAATTATTTTTGAGCCTATATTTGCTCTGTACACTTGAAAAAACTATATATGTAGAGTAAAATAATAAAATATAGTTCGCATCAAGACCGCATATATACGGAAAGGAAGGCACAGAATGAACGACGAGCTTTTACAGATACCCAAGCGAATTAAGGAACTGCGAGAGATCCTTGAAATATCGATAACCGAAATGGCGGAGAAGCTGAATATCTCCCATGATGAATATGAAAAATACGAGTCGGGCGAAAAAGATATCCCCGTAAGCGCGCTCTACGCCATAGCGGCGGCACTCGGCACGGACTGCACCGTGCTCATGACCGGTGAATCCCCGAGAATGGACAGCTACACTATCGTCAGACGCGGCGACGGAGTTCGAGTTGACAGATATTCGGGCTATTATATCGAGAGCCTTGCTTTTAACTTCAAGAACCGCCAGATGGAGCCGATGCTCGTCACGCTCGAGGAGCAGGAGACCGAGCCCGCGCTCGTTATGCACTCCGGCCAGGAGTTCAACCTCGTCCTTGAGGGCAAGGTCAAGGTAACGGTCGGCAAGAATTCGTTTATCCTCAATGAGGGCGACGCTATCTACTTCGATCCGAACCTCCCGCACGGCCAGGCGGCGGTAGACGGAAGAACAAGATTCCTGACCGTTATCAACGAATAAAACTGCGACACCCCCCGAAAGGAAAAAGAAAAAATGGATGATATAATCAAGCGCTTCTGTCCCCGCTATGACTTTGACAGCTATGAGGATATGAAGCAGAATTTCAAAATAAATGTGCCCGATGATTTCAACTTCGGTTTCGATGTTGTTGATGCGTGGGCGGATATCGAGCCCGAGAAGCTCGCCCTCGTCTGGACGAACGATGCCGGCGATATGGCGCGCTACACTTTCAAAGATGTAAAAGACAACAGCAACAGGGCTGTCAACTTCCTGCTCGAAAAGGGAATAAAGAAGGGCGACATAGTCATGCTCGTTTTGAAGCAGCGCCCCGAAGTCTGGTTTATCATAACCGCGCTCCACAAAATCGGCGCGATAGTTATTCCCGCATCGTTCCAGTTGATGAAGAAAGACTATGTCTACCGCATCAACGCGGCGGGCGTCAAAATGCTCATAACCGTCGGCGACGACGATGTTGTTCAGCATGTCCGCGACTCCCTGCCCGAGTGTCCGAACCTCGAATATTATGTCACCGTCGGCGACAAGCCCGTTGACGGCGCAATAGATTACCGCTCCGTTATCGGCGGCTATTCGACCGAGTTTGAGCGCCCGACCGATCCCGAGAAGAGAACCGTTGTCACCGATACTGCTCTGCTCTATTTCTCCTCCGGCACGAGCGGAATGCCCAAGATGGTGCGCCATGATTTCTCCTCCGCTCTCGGTCAGATAACAACCGCGAGATATTGGCAGTGCGTCAAGGAGAACAAAATACATATGACCCAGACCGACTCCGGCTGGGCAAAGTTTGCATGGGGCAAAATTTACGGCCAGTGGATCTGCGGCGCGGCTGTCGGCGCATATGACACCGAGAAGTTCCACCCGATCGATATGATCGAGGCTATGGAGCGTATCCGCCCGAGCACATTCTGCGCCCCCGCGACAATATACCGCTTCCTGATAAAAGAGGATCTTTCAAAATACGATTTCAGCTACATTGAGCATGCCTGCCTCGCGGGCGAGCCGCTCAACCCCGAGGTTTTCCATCAGATAGAGAGACTGACGGGCATGAGAATATACGAGGGCTTCGGCCAGAGTGAATCTTCCGTCCTGCTCGCAAACTATCCGTGGGTCGAGATAAAGCCCGGTTCAATGGGCAAGCCCGCACCCGGCTACGATATCGCCCTGCTCGACGAAAACGGCGAGGAGTGCGAGGACGGTATGGTCGGTTCTATCTGCATCCGGGTCGATCAGGGTCATCCGACCGGACTTTTCCGCGACTACTGGAAAGACGACGCCGCGATGGAGAAGAGCTTCAAGTTCGGATATTATAACACCGGCGACACCGCATGGCGCGACGGCGACGGCTACTACTGGTTCGTCGGCAGAAACGACGATGTTATCAAATGCTCCGGCTATCGCATCGGTCCGTTCGAGGTCGAAAGTGCGCTGATGGAGCATCCGTCCGTGCTCGAGTGCGCAGTCACCGCTCTGCCGCATCCCGACAGAGGTCAGGTCGTCAAGGCGACCATCGTTCTCGCCAAGGGCTATGAGCCGAGCGACGAGCTTGTCAAGGAGATACAGAACCATGTCAAGCACGCGACCGCACCGTATAAATATCCCCGCGTTGTCGAGTTCGTCAGAGAGCTGCCCAAGACCAGTAGCGGCAAGATAATGAGAACCGCCATCCGCGCCGCGGATATGCAGAAGCTTCAGAACGAAGGCAAATAAAATACAGCAAATACAGCAAAGCCCCGCCGATTATCCGACGGGGCTTTATGCTATACTAAAAAATCCTATCCATGTTTTTACGGATAGGATTTATTTGCTTTATACCACCCGAAATCGGGTGCTTAGATTTATTCAGCCTTTCTCGCTATTCCGAGCAGCGCTGCCGCTTCGTTGAGGCAGGCTATGTCCTCGGGCTCCTGCCTGCCGTGAGTGTCGGGCGCGACATTGACTACGAGCACATTTTCCTGTCCGATGAGGTGGCGGTACTTTTCGGTGATGAACTCCGCACCGACGAGCGGATCCTTTGTGTAGTCGTCGTCCCAGAACCAGTTGACCATATTGCGTATGCAGATCGTCGCCTCAAACGGAAGATAGTAATCTTTGCCGTCGTGTGAATATATCTTCGGGTCATTTTCGCCAGTGAAATGCGGATCCCAGAGCCTGAAATCGCTCGGGAAATAGCGTATCGGCATGCCCTCTTTGTAGTTTTCGGGCGAGTATTTTTCTGCGCTTTCGGTCGTTCCGGGTTCGCCGATAGTCACATTGACCGCCATCGAGCAGTCGGGCTGGAGAGAGTGAACAAGATTATAGAGAGTCGGAATATTCCAGCGGTCGTCGGTCTTGTCCCATGCGCCGTCGAGCCACAGCTCGCAGACCTCGCCGTACTTTCCGCCGAGCAGAGTGCTCAGATGCGAGCACATATATTCTGTATATTTTTCGTCGTCGTTGTAGCAGGGCTCGTGCCTGTCCCAGAGAGAATAATAGAGCCCGAGTTTTACTCCGTATTTCTTGCAGGCTTTCGCGACCTCGGCAACAACATCTGTCGGATTTTTCGTGTTGTTGACGCAGTATTCCGTCGTGTCGGTATCGAAAAGACAAAAGCCGTCGTGGTGCTTCGTTATGAGAATGACATAGTTCATGCCCGCCTCGTATGCGTGTCTGACCCAGCTGTTCGCATCTATTGCGTCGGGCGCGTAGCTGTCGAGCGACAGAGTGCCGTCCGACCACTCGGTGTTGTTGAATGTGTTGATGCCGAAATGGATGAACATTCCGTATTTGCGGGCTATCTGCGCTTTCTGCGCGGTGTTCGGCTCGTGTGAGGGAACAAGCGTTATCATAATTTTTCTCCTTTGCGGTTTGTCGTCAAGGAAAGTATATCAGCCCCATTGCGGTGATGTCAACGGGTGATATAAAAACGGCCGGAGATGAAACTCCGACCGATTTTTTATTTCAAATGAACCGTGAATTCTATTGTATTATTGTCTGTAAGCTCGGCTTTTATCGAGCCTTTGTGTGCTTCGGCGATACTCCGCGCTATCGAAAGCCCTATCCCGAAGCCGCCCGAGCCTCTTGCTTTGTCCGCGCGGTAGAAGCGGTCAAACAGCTTCTTTGTATCCTCTGCGTCAACATTATCGCACCCGTTCGACGAGCGGATAACAACGCCCTTTCTGTCCCTTTCGAGCTTCAATGTTATCGGTGAGTCGGGTGATGCGTATTTCACGGCATTGTCGAGCAATATTGAAACCAGCTGGCGCACCGCGTATTCGTCTCCGTTATAATGTATGTCCGGCGCGATGTCCGTTATGAGCCTGTGACCCGCCGCCTCGGCTGACTCGTTGAATGAATCCGCCGTCTCGCTCAATGCCGCGCTGATGTCAAAATCGGCGAACTTCAGCGGAGTTTCCTCCTCGTCCATGCGTGAGAGCGTGACAAGTGAATTAACAAGCTCTTTTAGCTTCTCCGTCTGCGCCTGCGCCTTGTCTATCCATTTCTGCTCGCCGACCTCCATTTCGAGCACTTTAAGGCTCGTTGCGATAACGGTTATCGGCGTTTTCAGCTCGTGGCTCGCGTCGGTTATGAACTGCTTCTGCCGCTCGGCGCTCTTGACCACCGGGTCTATCGCCTTGCGCGAGAAGAGTACGACTATAACATAAACAAGCGCAATGCTTATCGCCATGGCGGCTACTGAGAGCACGGCGAGCGTTATCATCGAGCGCACATCGCGGTAGCAGTCAAGGAAAATCGCCGTGTATCTTCCATCCCCGTCGCCTGTTACATAGTATTTGTACCCCGATGTGTAGCCGAAGCCCTCGCCGTGCTTCAACGCTATCTGCACATATTCGTCTGTGTCGTCCTGAGTGACGGCGGCGATTTTGTCGAGATCCGCGCGGACGAGCTGTCCGTCGGATGTGAATCTCAGAACGAAGTAGCGCGTCGAATATGCCGTCTCCTGAGTGAACTGCCCGTCCTGCTTCGGCTTTTTGTCGCCGTCAGGCGGTTTATCTCCGCGCGGCATCGGCGGCAGTGAGCCCTGGTTTGAATTAATGACGCTGAGCATCTCGTTTAGCTGTGAATTGACCGAGAGAAAGTTCGCGAGATTAACTATTATGCACAGCAGGAGCAGCACCGATGTGACGGCGAGCATCGCGATGCGTATAAACTTTTTTCTGAGTTGCTTAATCATCGCTTTCCTCCAGAGCATAGCCGAGTCCGCGCACCGCGCGGATAGTGATTTTCGAGCCTATCGAGCGCAGCTTTTTGCGCAGATTCGAGATGTGCACCCAAATGACATTGATTTCCGCATCGCTGTCCCATCCCCAGACGCGCTCCATAATTTTGTCGGCGGAGAACACGATGTTCGGAGAGCGCATGAACAGCTCCATCACCTGATATTCGCGCCCGCTAAGGCGCACCGAGCGACCGGAGCACGCGAGCAGACCCGTTGACGGATCGAGAGTCACATCTCCGAATTCGAGCGCGCTCGGGCGGTAGTTGTCGCTCCTGCGAAGCATCGCGCGCACGCGGCAGATCAATTCATCCGGCTCAAACGGCTTCGGGAGATAGTCGTCCGCCCCGGCGTTGAAGCCGGTTATGCGGTCGTCCTTCATGCCCTTTGCCGTGAGCATCATGACGGGAGTTTTTATTCCCTCGGCGCGAAGCCTGCGGAGCACATCTATGCCGTTCATCTTCGGCATCATGACATCGAGGATTATCGCGTCGTATTCGCCCGATGAAGCGTATTCATAGGCGTCTGCGCCGTCGTTTACGGCGTCTACGGAGAAGTGATTTTTTTGAAAGAATACCGTCAGAGCCTCCGCAAGGTCGAGCTCGTCTTCGGCTATAAGCAAACGCATAAATATCACCCGTGTTTATTATAGCGCACAATTTGGGACATTTCAAATATCAAAGCGCGTCGTCCGTGTTTACTCTGCCGCAGATTATGTTGAGATTGCCGTTACGGCAGCGGATGTCGTCAATAAAAGCCTTGGGCGGCTGAGCGGATTTGAGAACGATTCTGTATTGCAGCTCATAGAGCGTGCCCATGTTCGAGGTTCTGACCTTTACAAGCTCGTGCGACTTTGTATATTTCTCGAACAGATCGTCAAAAAGCCCGTCATAGTCGAGATTTTCGGGTATGGTTATCTTGAGCACGCGCTCGGAATCGTGCTTGTTGCCGAAATTCACTGCCGCGAGCAGGAGCATGACTGCCGCTATTACGACGAAGAACACCGCCGCCAGCACGACATAGCCCATGCCTGTCGCAAGACCTATCGCCATGGCGAGGAACACATAGCCTATTTCCCGCGCGCTGCCGGGAGCCGAGCGGAATCTGACGAGGCTGAACGCACCCGCGACCGCAACGCCCGCGCCGATGTTGCCGTTGACGAGCATAATGACAATTTGCACGATTGCAGGCAGAACGGCGAGAGCCACAACGAAGCTCTGCGAGCAGCGGTTTTTGAACATGCTGACGAGTGCGGTGCCGATGCCGAGCACGAGCGACACTGCCGTGCATATTGCGAACACCGAAAGGGTTATCTCCGAACCGATTATTGAACTAAGCACTTAAACGCGCCTCCTTGTTTTCTTTGAGAATATTTTCACGGTAGCAGGTACCGTATTTTGAAAATGAAGTCGGGAAAATGAGATTTTCTGACAAACAGCGGCTCAGCCACATCGGACATACGCCTGGAATTTTTATCTCCATGAGTATCCGCCCGTCGCTCAGAAGCTGCTGACCGAAGTCACCTTCGCGCAGGTCGAGCTGCGTGGTGCGCCAGCGAATATTTCTGTCGAATGTAACCCGCAGTCCCGCGTCCTCTGTTCCCGCAAACGCCGTGCGGTCGTAGGCGATGAATACTTTCGGCTCGGCTCTGTAGAACTGCTGAAACTGCTGAATCTCCCTGCCGACCTGACCCGCGCATGGGTCGGATATCAGCCCGTATAGGAACGGTTCAACCGAATATGCGGGCGCGGTCATGCGCCGCTTGTAGACTATGCCGTCAAACTTTTTCTTGAGTTCAATGAACACATTCTGCTCGTCCTCGGGTGTCCCGTAACTGCGCACGCGGAGCTTCTCTTTATATAAAGGTTTGTCTATCGAAGCCCTTATCAGCCGCCAGTCGTCGGTGTCATAATAGATGTTGCAGATTGTGTATTGCCCGTAGTCGTCGGCCTTCATGTGCTTTTGCAGCTTGCCGAGCACCGCGCCGTACTGTGCTTCATTTAAAAAGTATTTCTTTTCGTATCGCTCGAAGCTGTACTGGATTCCCTTTGCCATTGCTTGCGCCTCCTTTATGCTGCGATTATATACGGCGAACTTAAAGCTAACCTAAAGATTTTCCTTTAGGTTACTTTTAGCTTGCAGCGGTAGAATATGGGCAGAAACCAAAAGGAGGTCTCGATATGAAAAGGACAAAAAGGCTTTTATCATTGTTGCTCTGCGCGTTCTTGATTGTAGGCACGCTGTGCGCCTGTCGCAATAATAAAGACAGCGGCACAACCGACAGCACGCAGACGAGCAGCAATGAGGCAGTTCAGGCGGTACTCAGCCAGAGCGTCGCAGAACCCGACCTCACAAATGCAACAAAAATCACGCTGTCCGATACCAATATAAATATAAGCGGCAGCGGAGCAGAGGAAAAGGATGGCACGGTGACAATAACCGAGGGCGGCACATATGTTTTCAGCGGCTCGCTCTCAAACGGCAGAATAGTTGTCAACGCGCCCGACAAAGAGGTGACGGTGGTCTTGAACGGCGCGGACATAACCTGCTCATACAGCAGTCCGCTCTATGTCTATAAATCATCTTCCGCGACCGTCTATCTGCTCAAGGACACCGAAAACAAGCTGACCGACGGCGAGAGCTACACCTATTCCGACAGCTATTCGTCATCAGAGGACGAAGAGCCGAACGCCTGCCTCTATTCGAAGTCCAATCTCATTATCGCGGGAGCGGGCAGTCTGACGGTGAACGCTAACTTCAACAACGGCATCACAAGCAAGGATACGCTTCGAATCGACTCCGCGTCGATAACCGTAAACGCGAAGAACCACGGCATAAACGGCAAGGACTATCTGACTCTCAAGAGCGCGAAAGTGTCCGTCACAAGCGGCGGCGACGCTCTGCGCTCGACAAATGACAGCGACGAAGCGCTCGGATATATAACCTCCGTCAACTCCGATCTGACCCTCGTCTCCGGCGAGGACGGCATGCAGGCTGAGACGGTCATGACGATAAGCGGCGGCAATATAAATATCAAGTCCGGCGGCGGAAGCGGCGCGAAGATGAGCGGCGACGCGAGCGCAAAGGGCATAAAGGCGGGAAAGAACATCGCCATTCTTGACGGCACATTCATTCTTGACTGCTGTGATGATGTACTTCATTCAAACGGCGGCGCCGAGATATCCGGCGGCACATTCGCTATATCGACCGGCGACGACGGCGTTCACGCGGACGAAAACCTGAAGATAAGCGGCGGTACGATAAATATTTCAAAGAGCTACGAGGGACTTGAGGGCGCAACGATAGATATATCGGGCGGCAAGATAACAATAACCGCGAGCGACGACGGAATAAACGCTGCGGGCGGAAACGATGAGAGCGGCTTCGGCGGCGGTATGGCAAGAGACACTTTCGGCAGCTCATCGTCCTACTATATCAACATCTCGGGCGGCACGATAAACATTGACGCATCGGGCGACGGCATCGACTCGAACGGAAATCTTACCGTCTCCGGCGGTGAGATATATGTCAGCGGTTCGACAAGCGGCGGCGATTCCGCGCTCGACTATGACGGCACGGCGGCGATAACCAGTGGCATCGTGATAGCGGCGGGCTCGAGCGGCATGGCGCAGAACTTCGGCGACAGCTCGACCCAGGGCAGCATAATGCTCACTTATCAGTCATTTGCAAGCGGCAAGATAAGCGTCGCGGATTCGAGCGGCAATGTGCTCGCCGAATACACGCCGAGCAAGAACTACAGCTGCGTTGTCGTCAGCTGCCCGGGGTTGACAAAGGGCGGCACATATACCGTGACCGCGTGCGGTCAGAGCCAGTCGGTGACGCTTGACAGCATTATCTACGGCAGCGGCTCAATGGGCGGCGGACAGCCGGGACAGGGCGGACAGCAGCCCGACGGTAATCCCGGTCAGCAGGGCGACGGCAGCGGTAACTCCGGCAGCAGACCCACGCCGCCCGACGGCGACCCGCGCCAAAATAATTCTGCACAGAGCGGACAGAAGTCAAGCTCCCAAAGCGCAAATCAGAACACCCAAACGGCATAACAAAACCCTCCCGTGCATGCATGGGAGGGTGAAATTCTATGTATATTCAGTTCGGCTTTTGTGGTTTAAACAGAAGAGTTGTTCTTTTGCGTGTCCGTTATCATCACGCTTCACTGATTCTCGCCGCCACAAACACTATCAATATCAAAATAACCATAACACATATTATAAAGCCGAACGAGCAGGTGAAAAGCCCGCATATCCATAATGTCGGATGTGTTTTTCTGCTTTCTCGCGTGATAAAAGAAATAATTACGCCGACAAATGAGAGTATCGGTCCCGCAATTATAACATCGGTATATGTGTATGGCGCGTGATTTGCGCTGTAAAAATAAAGCGCAAACGCAAATAATGAGAGTGCGCCGAGTATGAGCGGCGTTGCAATAAATATTTTGTTTTCGGATATTTTATTCTTCATTGCCTGTCCCTGTGCTGTATTTACAAACAACAGCCGCAGCAAACTGCTGCGGCCGCTCGGTTTTTATATACGATTCATTTGTTTTTTACATCTTCTCAAACCGCTCAACATCTGTCACGAACAGAGTTGCGCCGCCGACCTTGACTTTCTTGTCCTCAGCCTGCTCGGTGCGGGTCTTGCAGTTGCTGTTTATCAGCTCGACCGCATGGGCGAGCTTGTCGTCGTCAACGCCGATGAGCAGAGTCATGTTGCTGCTGCGCAGGAATCCGCCGGAGGTCGGGATCTTCGTGAATGAATATCCCGCTTCCCTGAGTGCGTCGCAGACGGGGTTGAGGTCCTTTTTGCCGATAACCGCTGTTATAAGTTTCATATCAAAAGCTCCTTTCGGGGGTACTGTTTATGCCTTGAGCAGTTCGCAGAGGAAGCGCGTGCTGTCCTCCATGTCTTTTATCGAGATGTTCTCTGCCGTTGTGTGAACGTCTCGCATACCCGTGCCGATGTTGACAACGGCGATGTCGTGCAGTGCAATGTTTGAAGCGTCGCAGCCGCCAAGCGTCTTGGAGAGATATGGGCGTATGCCCGCCGCCTCGTATGCCGCAAAAATATCTTTTATGAACTGCGACTCGGGGTCAACGGTGAACGCACCGGAGTGGCGTTCGCTGTCATATTCAAATGTGGTTCCGAACTTCTCGCATGCCTCTTTTATGACCGCGAGCGCGTCGGCGATGTGCTTCTGAACCGTGTCCTCGTCATATGAGCGGAACTCCATGTCAAACGACGCTTTGTCCGCTACGATATTGGTCGGGCCCTCGGAGACGAAATTGCTGATGTTCTGCACGCTTATGTCGTCAACATGACCCACGGGGATGTTCGCCGCAGCGTATGCCGCAGCCTTGAGTGCGTGTATGCCGTTCTCGGGGCATACGCCGGCGTGTGCCTTCTTGCCGAAGAAGCTTATCGACATAACTATATTTGCCGCGGCGGAGTTGACTATTTCGCCGATGTCCTCGCCGTCGAGCACAAGAGCCGTCTTGCTCTTTATCTTGCCGTAGTCCGCATAGCGCGAGCCGAGCATGCCGACTTCTTCCGAGAGGGAGAACAGGACTTCGACGGGTCTGTTCTTTTCGCCGTTTTCCTTGAGCCTTGCGACAGCCTCGATTATCTCCGCTATGCCGGACTTGTCGTCCGAGCCGAGAATTGTCGTGCCGTCAGAATATATAACTCCGTCGCGCTCAACGGGCGTGACCGCCGCGCCGGGAGTGACGGTGTCGGTGTGGCAGGAGAGCAGTACGCTCTCGCCCTCGCCGGGGAGATAGCCGTATATGTTGAATCCATCCGAGCCGCACTTCTTGCCGGCCTCTTCGTCTCGCTCAACCTCGAAGCCTGCTTCGATAAGCGCCTTTTCGAGTTCTATGCAGAATGCGCGCTCGTGACCCGTTTCGCTGCCTGTTGAAACAAGGTCGCAGAATGTTTTAACAAGTCTCTGTGTGCTCATGTTTTCCTCCGTATCTTCGCGTTTTGCCTTGACAAAAAGCGTATATATGATATATTTCTATATGAAAGACAATCTTGAAATGTCTTTTGTTCAACTAAATAATACCACAGTTTTGCCGGGTTTACAACCTCGCAGAAGTGGATTTTTGTTTTTAAACCGAAAGGACTGATATTCATGGGATCGATATTCAAACTGACTGCCCTCGCAGGCGTCGCCGCGGGAGCATATGCGGCGGTCAAGAAGTTTGCGCCGAACATTCTGCCCGATAAAAACGAGGCGGAGGATATGGCGAAAAACGCGATTAACAGCGTCAAGCTCACTTTCCCGACCGATGAAAAATATTCAAACGGCACGGCTCTGACCCCGCCGATGGGCTGGTCGAGCTGGAACACTTTCAGAAACAGAATCGACGAGAAGCTTATTCTCGAAACAGCCGAAGCCATGAAGGCGAGCGGACTCGCGGACGCGGGATATCAGTATGTCAATCTCGACGACTGCTGGCAGTCATCCATGCGCGACGAAAACGGCAGACTCCAGGGCGATTTTGCAAACTTCCCGAGCGGCATACCCGCGCTTGTAAAGAGCATAAACGAACTCGGACTCAAGCTCGGCATATATTCCTCCAACGGATCGCTTACCTGCGAGGATCTGCCCGCGAGCCTCGGCAATGAGGCTATAGATGCGGACACGTTCGCCGAGTGGGGAGTTGAATATTTTAAATATGACTTCTGCCACAATGTGCCTATCCCGATGCGTGCGCCCTATATTGAATATATCTGCGTCTCCAATGCCGACGGCTCTTTCGAGACTACTATTCCCGCAGACGATGCGGCTCTTTTCGGCGACGCGAAGATAATGGAGGACGAGCGCCTTGATTCCGGCAGATATATCTCCGGTCTCTCCGCCCACAGAGGCTCGGCGGTGTTCACTGTTGAAGTCCCGGAGGCTGGCGAATATTCCCTGACTCTCGGAATCAGAAAGAAGAGCAACAGCTTCAAATATCTCGAAGTTACCGTCAACGGCGAGGATAAGTATACTACCACCGTCCCGCCGACCAAGGGCTCCACTGCCGACGGCAGACATCAGGTGAAGATAACCCTCGAAGCGGGCTCGAACACAATCGAGCTTGAAAACCCCGTCGCTTCGAGACAGGACAGCGCGGCTATCCAGTATGCTAAGATGGGCAGAGAGCTCATGCGCGCAACCGCCGAATATGCCGACAGAAACGGCACCGAGGAGCGCCCGATAGTCTATTCCATCTGCGAGTGGGGCAGAAACCTTTCGTGGCGCTGGGGCGCGGCGGCAGGCAACCTTTGGCGCACGACGCCCGATATCCAGGCGAACTGGAAGTCTGTTCTCGGCATATACGAAGTCAATGTCAATCTCTTCAAGTATTCCGGCAAGGGCAACTGGAACGACCCGGATATGCTCGAGGTCGGCAACGGAGATTTGACCGCCGAAGAGAACCGCAGCCATTTCACCCTCTGGTGCTTCATGGCGGCTCCGCTCATTCTCGGCAACGATGTGCGTGAATTTATCCGCGAGGACGGCACCGCCGACACGGAGAACGAGACGCTGAAAATACTCACCGACAGAGATATGATTGCTATCGATCAGGATTCGCTCGGCGAGCAGTGCAGAAGAATAAAGACGACTATCATAGCCGATACACTCATAAAGCCGCTTGAAAACGGCGATGTCGCGGTCTGCTTCTTCAACAAGGGCAGCGACACAAGATATTTCGAGCACCGCATGGACGATATCGTCTGCCGCTCGTATATCACCACTCCGCTCGCGCAGGAATATGAGGTATATGACCTGTGGACAAAAGAGACTTCCGTCATCAACACAACGCTCAGCGCATTTGTCGAGCCCCACGGCGTCAAGGCGTTCAGAATAAGAGCGATAGCGGAGTAAAACTATGAATGATTTTATCGGCAAAAATTATACCGTCCCTCAGCTCGATCTGAGCGTGAAACCGGAGGATACAGCGGAAAAATACGCTTATCTCTACGAACAGATCGTGGTCGACGACAGCGAAAGTTATCTTGGCCACCCCGACTCTGTTCTGCTCAAAAACGGCGATATTCTTACTGTGTATCCCCACGGTCACGGCAAGGGCGCTGTTCTCAATAAAATAAGCGCGGACGGCGGGCGCAGCTACACAAAAAATATAGCCTCTCCGCCAGAGTCGTGGAAAAGATCGCTCGAGACACCGACTGTCTACCGCCTCGAATTTTCGGACGGCACGCCCGACAAACTGATTCTCATTTCCGCAAACTCCAAGTGGCCCGGAATGGACACCCCCGGCGGCTTCAACTGCTCCGTCTCATGCGACGAGGGCGAAACATGGAGCGAGTTTGAAACATTTTATTCGCGAGCCGACGGCTATGAGCTTATTCCGATAGTCGCCATGGCGTCGCTGACAAGGCTCAAGGAGAACGGCAAATTTGTCGATAAATGGATGGGCTTCTTCCACGACGGCGATTTCTATAACTACAAAACTATCCTCAGCTTCACCCCCGATGGGCGCGTGCAGTGGAGCGAGCCGGAAAAATATTTCGCCGCCCATAGAGATATAGAACTGCGTTCGAATATGTGCGAGGTCGAAGTCATACGAAGCGACAGGGGAGAGGGCGACGAGCTCTGCCTCATCTCGCGCTCGAACACGAAGAAGGAAAATTCACTTATCTCGTTTTCGCGCGATGAGGGCAAAACATGGTCTGAACCCGTCCATGCCCCCGCGGCTCTCAACGGCGAGCGCCACAAGGCGGACTATCTGAAAGACGGCAGGCTGTTTATAACCTTTCGCTCGATAGAGCGTGACCCGGAAAAAGTGAAGTTCCATTCCGACAACGGCGACTGGTACAGCGAGGGCTGGATAGCGTGGATAGGCAGCTACGACGACCTGAAAAACGGCACCGAGGGCGACTATCGAATCAAGATTGCCCACACTTATCTCGACGGTCAGACCGAGCCCGAAATAGAAGCGAACGCCGACACTGCCTATTGCGGCAATGTTGTGCTTCCCGACGGCACGGCAGTCACCTCGTCCTACGGCCGCTTCGGCGAGAAAAACGCGGACGGCAGCGACAAGACATATATAATCTCCAAGCGCATCAACCCGCACGACACGGATGAGTTGGTGGGATTTTTGAAATAATAATCGGTTGAAATCCCGTCTTCCATATGTTACAATAAATTCAATAAATTGCCGGAGGTGGACGCTGTGAGCAGATCGAAAAACGAAATTCTGCTTGCGGCGTCCGCGTTTATTCTGCTCGCCGCGGCAATATCTGCGGCATTCGCCCTGCGGTTCTCTCCGAGCCGTGTCGGGAGTATAATTCAATATACCTCTTCGCACGGCGGCGGAATAGACATAAACTCCGCCGATAAAGAAGAGCTGACCGCGCTCGACGGCATCGGAGAAAAGAAAGCCGAAAATATTATCGGCTACCGCGAGGAGCACGGAGAATTTATCTATCCGTGGGAGATAACGAATGTCGACGGGATAGGCGAAAAGACCTACGGCAAAATCAAAAACGATATCTGCGCCGAATGACGCAGAAGAAACGGGAGGAACGGATATGACAGGCATCTATAAAAAGTTCAAGAGCGGAACGGATATCCGCGGAATAGGCATCGGAAACGGCGACGAGCCGCTCTATATGAGCGACGAGTTTATCTCAAAGGCGAGCGCGGCGTTTGCAGATTTTCTCAGCGAAAAGACAGGCAAAGCGGCGGATAAGCTCACCGTTGCCATCGGTCACGATCCGCGTCTTTCGGCCGGGCGTATAAGCGCGGCGGTCGTCAGGGGACTCGCTCTGCGCGGGGTCAATATAATCGACTGCTCGCTCAGCTCCACTCCTGCCATGTTCATGGCGGTGCTCGATCTGCCCTGCGACGGCTCCGTTCAGATGACTGCGAGCCACCATCCGGGCGATAGAAACGGACTCAAATTTTTCACCGTCGACGGCGGACTCGATTCGCCCGATATCGCTTACATACTTGAAAAAGCCGAGAATATCGAACTCGGCGATGCTCCTGCCCAAATAACCTCGTGCGACCATATGAAGCAGTACGCCGCGCACCTGCGCTCGCTTATCTGCAAAGGCATCGACGCGGACGGAGCCGACAAACCTCTTGCGGGTATGAGAATAATGGTAGACGCCGGAAACGGCGCGGGCGGATTCTACGCTTCCGAAGTCCTCGCTCCTCTGGGCGCCGATGTCTCGCCGAGCATGAATCTCGAGCCGGACGGCAACTTCCCCGTATATGTGCCGAACCCCGAGTCTTCCGTCATGATAGACAGCGCCGCTGAGCGGGTCAAACAGACAAAAGCCGATTTCGGCATTGTGTTTGACACCGATGTTGACAGAGCGGGCTGTATCCTCTCGGACGGAAGAGAACTCAACCGCAACCGCCTTGTCGCCATGATATCGGCGGTCATTCTCGAAAACGAGCCCGGCGCAGTTATAGTCACCGACTCCGTAACCTCCGCAGGACTCACGAAGTTCATCGAGGCGCATGGCGGCAAGCATATCAGATTTAAGCGCGGCTATAAAAATGTTATCAACAAGCAAATAGAACTCAATAAAGAGGGCATCGACTGCCCGCTTGCGATTGAGACCTCCGGCCATGCCGCGTTCAGGGAGAATTACTATCTCGATGACGGCGCGTATCTTGTCACGAAGCTGATTATAAAAGCGGCTCTGCTCAAAAAGAGCGGCGGCAGCCTTGAGAGCTTCATTTCCGACCTCGAAGAGCCGGCGGAGGAGCTTGAACGCAGGTTCAAGATAGACCTTGAAGATTTCAAGCCATACGGCGAAAAAGTCATAGCCGACCTGAAAGCTCTCGCCGAAGAGCGCGACGGCTGGCAGGCGGAGAAGATAAACTACGAGGGCATCAGAATAAACACCGATAAAGATAACGGCGACGGATGGCTCCTGCTGCGCATGAGTGTGCATGACCCGATTCTCGTTCTGAATCTCGAGAGCAACACCGCGGGCGGCACGGAAAAAATGCTCGCCGATGTGACTGAATTTTTGAAAGCATACGACAAGCTGAACTGAGGCTGAAGGCGTGCGAAGCTCAAAAAGGCGGCGCACGCCGTTTTTTATACTTTTGCGTTCTTGACTGGAACGCTCGGTGTATGATAATATTATCAAAAGACTTTCATTTCCCGGGAGGGTCATTATGGCAAAAAATACAGAGAAAGAATTTTGGCAGGATATAGACGTATATTCCGTCAACACAGAGCCGCGAAGCGCGGCCGGTTTTCCGCGCGATGAGGCGTGGGAGAAAAAGACCGTCAGCCTCAACGGCGTCTGGAAATTCCATTATTGCGAGAGCGTCAACGATATCATCGAGGGCTACTATGCGCCCGATTTTGATTTGAGCTCGTTCGACGATCTCGAAGTCCCGTCAGAGTGGCAGATAAAGGGCTACGACACCCCGATATATACCAATATCAATTATCCCAAGGCAATCTCCACCACGAAGATCCCTTACATAAAGCCGGAGCTCAACTCCTGCGGACTCTATGTCCGCGAGTTTGAGGTCGCCGAGACCGAGGATAATATATTCATTCACTTCGGCGGCATCAATTCGAGCGGCGAAGTGTTTGTCAACGGAAAATTTGTCGGCTATTCTCAGGATACATTTGACGAGTGCGAGTACGATATAACGGACTTTGTTCATCCGGGCACCAACCGCCTCGCAGTCACCGTGCGCCGCTACTGCACGGGCAGCTATCTTGAGGATCAGGATATGTGGCGCCTCTCCGGTATCTTCCGCGATGTGACGCTCGTCTATGAGCCGAAAGTTTTTATAGAGGATATGTATATGCGCAGCGAGATAGCGGAGAATTTCAAATCCGCCGTGTTCAAGCTTGACTGCGTTGTCAAGGCGCGCCGCGCTCAGTTTGACGGCGGCAAGCTCAAGGTCGATATCCTCCGCGCCGACGGCGCAGGATTCGCGTCTGCCGAAGCGGAAGTAAAAACCCTTGCGGACGGCGAATATTGCAATATTTCTTTTGAAATACCCGTCAGCAATTTTGAACTCTGGAGCCATGAGGATCCGTATCTCTACACTGTCCGTGTCACTCTTTCCGGCGGTGAGTACACCGACCGCAGGGAGCATAAATTCGGCTTCAGAGAAGTGAAGATAACGCCCTATGACCGCAAGACGGGCAGAGGTCCGTTCATTCTGCTTAACGGCGTTCCGCTCAAAATCTGCGGCGTCAACCGCCACGATTTCCACCCGGACTACGGCCACGCCGTGCCCGAGAGCATAATCAGAAGCGACCTTGAACTGCTCAAGAACAGCAACATAACTAATGTGCGTACCTGCCACTATCCGAATTCGCGCCGTTTCTATGAGCTGTGCGACGAGATAGGCATTCTTGTCATGAGTGAGAACAACCTCGAGACCCACGGCCTCGCAACGCGTGTCCCGCGCAGCGATCCGCATTGGACAGCCGAGTGCTGCTACCGCGTGCGCAATATGGTCAACAGCTATAAGAACCACTCCTGCATTCTCTTCTGGTCGCTCGGCAACGAGTCCGGCAACGGCAACGCATTTGCCGAGATGAAGAAAGAGATTCTGAAGATAGACAAGACCCGCCCGGTTCACTATGAACCCGACGCGAAGCTCAAAACGAGCGATCTGTTCAGCGAGATGTACACCGTGCAGACCGCGATGAAGGAGATAGGCGAGAACAAGCCGCATACCCACAGCCGCGCGCTCTGGAATCTCGGCCTTGGCTATCATCTCAAGCCCTCGGATTATATCGACAAGCCGTTCATCGAGTGCGAATATTCCCACGCCATGGGCAACAGCATGGGCAACTTCGCCGACTATTGGGAGGATTTCAAGAAATATGACCGTCTCGCGGGCGGATATATCTGGGATTTTGCCGACCAGGCGATAAGAACAAAGACCGCAGACGGCAAGGATAAGTGGAACTACGGCGGCGACTTCGGCGACAAGCCGAATGATTCAAACTTCGCTTTCAACGGAGTTTTCCGCGGCGACCGCACGCCCAACCCGCACTATTATGAAGTTGTCAAATGCTATCAGCAGGTCGATTTCTCGCTCAGCCACGGCAGAATAGCTATTCTCAACCGCTTTATGTTCACCTCGCTCGAGAATTTCAAGCTTCGCCTTGAACTGCGCGAACAGGGCAGGCTTATCGAATCCGCCGAGCTCGATCTCCCCGACAAGGGCTATCTCGAAAAGGCGTATGTCGATATCCCGTTCGATATCAGAACCGAAAACGAGCGCACTCTCGACTGTGAGCTGATTCTGCGCCGCGATATGATGCACCTCGAAGCGGGTCACACCATGGCGCGCGAGCAGTTTGTTCTCGGCAAGTATAACTATTCTTCGTCTGCTCCGAAAGCGGACGGCAAGAAAGTTGAAATAAAATATTCAAAGAACGACAAGTGCTATGTCGTCTCCGGAAACGGCTTTGAAGTGAAGCTCAGCAAAAAGACCGGAGAGCTCTGCTCATATAAAAAGGACGGCGTCGAGCGCCTTGAGCGCGGCATTCGCCCGCAGTTTTCCCGCGCGAATATCGACAACGAGCGCATGGCTCAGGTGCCGTTTGAGTGGGTCAAGACTCTTATCGGTCTGCACGCTTTCGACAGCGCAGAGCGCATGATGCGCCCTGTTTCCGTCAAGGCGGAGCATTTCGGCAGCTGCGTCAAACTCAGCGTCAAGTGGCGCACGAAATATCTTTCGGGTATCGTTACTGAATACCTTGTGTTCCCGGACGGCACGGTTTCCGCGTCGCTGACCTGCAAGAACATCACTCCGGTCAATTTGCCGCGCTACGGTCTGACCTTTGAGCTGACCGACGGAGTCGACGGAATAGAGTATTACGGCAAGGGCCCGCACGAGAACTACTGCGACCGCAAGACCTCGGCGCGCCTCGGTGTCTACCGCTTCCAGAGCGCAGAGAGCTTCATTCACGATTACCTGTTCCCGCAGGAGAACGCCAACCGCTGCGATGTGAGATGGCTCAAAGTCGGCGGCGAGAGGGGAGTATTGGTGACTGCGGCAGGAACTCCGTTTGAGATGAGCGTCCACCCGTATACGAAGAAGATGCTCTATGATGCGGCTCATTCCTGCGAGCTTGGGCGCACACCGAACCTGACTGTCAATATCGACGGCAGGCAGCAGGGCGTCGGCGGCGATGTCCCTGCGATCGCAACGCTCAAAAAGCCGTATAAAATTCCCAAATACAAGAAGCTCGAGATGAAAGTCATCCTCTCGTTCTGATAGAATCAAGCATCACATTTTAATGGATGTTCCGAATTTGCAAAGCCTACCCACGGTTTCTCATGGGTAGGTTTTGCTTTTCTTTTACAGGCGTTTTCTTTTTCAAATAAAAAGAAAATGCCGAAACGCGGGAAATATTAAATGTTTGGTTATGGTATGACGCGAAGGTAGAGAGTGAATTATACAATTTCATATCGTGCCGCTCACGTGGCAGCGGTGCGTTACAGTTGGGTATTGCAAGAGCAAAACCTAAGTGAACTTATCCTGCTTTATAATACCGCTCAATTTAAAAAGGCTGCCAACACATATGAGTGCGACAGCCTTTTGCTTTTTACTTGTTCACCACATTTATCGGTTCGCCCTTGACGAATGCTCTGAGATTTTCTTCAACTATTCCGACGAGCCTCGTCCTCGTTTCGAATCCCGCCCAGGCGATGTGCGGGGTTATCAGGCAGTTTTCGCATCCGAGCAGCGGATTGCTTTCTTTCGGCGGCTCGGTCGAGAGAACGTCAACTCCCGCGCCCGATATCCTGCCCGATTTCAGCGCGTCGGCGAGCGCCTGCTCGTCAACCACGGGGCCGCGCGAGGTGTTGATGAGAAATGCGTTCGGCTTCATCTTCGTAATAAACTCGGCGTTTACAAGCCCGGTTGTCTGCGGAGTCAGCGGGCAGTGGAGAGTCACAAAGTCAGATTTTTTGAGCAGCTCGTCGGTCTCAACGAATCTGACCGCCCCGTCGCAGTCTCCGACTTTTGCGGAGCGCGAATTTGCGAGCACATTCATACCGAAAGCTTCTGCAATTTTGGCGACTGCCTTGCCTATCTTGCCGTATCCGATGATACCGATGGTCTTGCCCTGGAGCTCGGTCAGCGGGGACTTCCAGAAACAGAAGTTCGGGCAGCTGCTCCATTCGCCGCCGTGGACCGCTTCGTTGTGCAGCGCAACGCGGTTGGTGTGTTCGAGAATGAACGCAAACACGAGCTGAGCCACCGCCGAGGTGCTGTAGCACGGCACGTTTGAAACCGGGATGCCATTTTCGCGCGCAAAATCAACGTCAACAACATTGAAGCCCGTGCTCAGCAGAGTGATAAACTTGAGCTCCGGCAGAGCAGCTATCGTTCGGGCGTCTATAGGCGTCTTGTTGGTTATGATTATATCGCACCCCTGAGCGCGCTCGACTATCTTCTCCTTCGGCGTGCGGTCGTAGACCGTGTATGTGCCGAATTCGTTGAGAAAATCCCAGCTGAGATCCCCGGGGTTCGTTGTGTATCCGTCAAGAATTACTATCTTCATCCTGCGTTTCCTTTCCGTGTTCTTTGGCGTTGAGTATCGACGCGCAGCAGTAGAGCGCGGCGCAGAATACCTGCGGCATGATGTCCGCTATCAGCCAAAGCCTGCGCTTGTCTGAGTATTCTATCCTGTCGCCGAGCAGAATCTTCAGTGTGTAGGCGAGCAGAAATTTTTTGTCAAAATTGTTCGCTACCATCTTGAGCAGATCGAGACTCAAGCCCTTGTCGAGCTTCTCGGTCAGCTCCTCGATTTTTGTGCCGTATTCCTCGGTGATGAGCGCCGTCGCGTTCTCGTTTATGAGCTTGTCGAAGCTCGCGACGGTGTATTCCTCGCGCGTGTTGATGCCGAAAATATCGCCGGCGGTCTCGGCGCAGTAGAGCACATTTGAGTTGAACTCAAACGGTCTGTCGTCGTATCCGCGCAGGAAATTCAGCACGCTTTCGCGCCCGCCTCTCTCTATTCTGCCCGCGCTCGGGAGGCCTGAGAATATCGCGTCGAATTTCTTCGCGCAGTATGGCTCGAACGGCGCAATCTTGTATTTTTCGTATTTCTTGAACGCATAGTAATATCCGTCGAGCAGATCATATGCCTTGTATGCGTCGAGCTCGCCCTGGCGGATGTTCCCGCGCGATATGTCGCCGTCAAACATCAGCATGCCGCCGAAAACATCGTTGAGCGGCTTCTTGCTGCTGATATATTTGAACGAGACATTGTCCGCCTCGCCGAACTTTGCGCCGGGGTTCTTGCCGATGTTGACAACCACAATGTCGTCCGCACCCGCTTCGATAGCCATTTTGACCGGCATGTTGTCCGAATATCCGCCGTCGACGAAAGCGGATTCGCCGATTTTATATGACTTCATGAACGGGAACGCCGCCGCGCTCGCGAGCACATAGTCTGCGGCTTTGCCCTCGGGAATATCTTCGATGAAAACTTCGACCGGCTTTATCTTCGGGAACATCGTCGTGACCAGTCCGAAGCGTATCGGCGAGGTGCGCAGCTTCTCTTCGTCCATGAGCGATTTGACGCGCTCCTGCAGCGGGGTGTAGTCCGCGCCGCCTTTAAAAATAGCCTCTTTTGCGAGCTCTTTTATGTATGATTCACGGTCGGGGTTTTCTTCGTCGGACATGTTGACGAAATTCTGAAACACGCTGTCCATGCTCATATTTTCCCAGATGTCGAGCGCCGCGTCGAAATTGTCGAGCGCCATGAGCGCGCCGTTGAGTGCGCCGACGGATGTGCCGACGACGATGTCGGGCGTGAATCCCATCTGCCTGAGCACCTTCCAGACCCCTATCTGATAGCCGCCCTTTGCTCCGCCTCCGCTGAGAACGACAGCTTTCTTGCCCATGAAAATTCCTCCTCTTGACCTGTTGAATAATATGTCTGTGTGCATATTACACATCATGATACTATTATATCATATTGTGCGTTCGCTTAAAAGATATTTGCGCCAAAATTTGTGCGGTTTGAGTTGAAAAGATCTGAAATATGTTATACAATTATATGTAAACTTTTGTTGAGGTGAAGGCTTGAAAAAGCATTGGACACGAAGCGGCATAATGAACGCCGCGGGCTTCGCATTGCTGATATCCGCCGCGGCCGTCTCGGTAGTTGTCTATCTGCTGAGATATGACCAGCTGTGGCTCTGGTATAAGGTCTATCAGGAAAAGCTGCTTGAAGCAGAGCAGTTCATACAGTCGCTCGGCATCAGCTGGAAGTTCGTGCTCGCCATGCTGATAGTCTTTCTTGTGCGCGCCTTTATCCCGTTCCTCGCGGTCTCGGCTATCTGCGTCCTTACAGGTGCTGTTCTGCCGTCATATTGGGCGTTGATAGTGAACTTCCTCGGGATTATCATTATGATGAGCATCAAATATTTCGAGGGTATGAAGTTCGGCAGCGGGAACGCATGGAAGATAATCAGCAAGAATGAACGCGCCAGAAAGATAATCGAGAGCTCCGGCAAGGTCAATAAGGCTCTGCTTTTTGCCCTGCGCCTTATCCCCGGATTCCCGCTCGGCAGCGTCAGCCGGATTTACGGCTCGCTCAGGTTCCCTTATTGGCAGTTCATCCTGCTTTCGGCGGCGGGCTTTGCGCCGAAGCTGCTGTCCTATACTTTCATGGGTACTAACGTTTTCGATCCGCTCTCGTCTGCGTTCCTTGTGCCCCTGGTGATAGCCCTGACCATAAGCGGCGCATCGCTTTTGTGCGTCAACCTCATATGGCTTTTAGTTGAAAAGAGCGTTTCAAGCTCAAAGAAAAATAAAGATAATTAATATCACGGAAACGAGGTAGATTTATGTATACCACAGATGTCCTGAAAAAAAGAATGACCGACGGCGCATATGACGCCGAGCTTTCAAAGCTCTATCCGTCCGGCACCGTCGATGCCCAGAAAAAGCGCTATTGCCGCGTTATCGGCGAGTTCGAGGAGTTTTACGGTTCGAGCCGTGAGGCGGGGCTCTTCAGCGCACCCGGCAGAACCGAAATCGGCGGCAACCACACCGACCATAACCACGGCCGCGTGCTTGCCGCGAGCGTCAATCTTGATGCCATAGCCGTTGCCGCGAAGAGCGAGGGCACCGTAGTCAATGTCAAGAGCGAAGGCTACGCCATGGACACGATCGATATCAGCGACCTCGAGCCGCACGAAGCCGAGTTTGGCAAGTCAAAGGCACTTGTCCGCGGCGTGTGCGCCGAGTTCAAGTCGCGCGGATATAATATCGGCGCATTCGATGCGGCGACGGCGTCTGATGTGCTCTCCGGCTCGGGCCTTTCGTCCTCTGCGGCGTTTGAAGTCCTGCTCGGAACTATCCTCAATCATCTGTTTAACGACGGCAAGGTGAGCGATGTTGAAATCGCGCAGATAGCTCAGGCGGCGGAGAACAAGTTCTTCGGCAAGCCCTGCGGTCTGCTCGATCAGATGACAAGCTCGGTCGGCTCGTTCGTTGAGATCGACTTTGCCGACCCCGTAAATCCCGTTATTGAGAAGCTCGATTT
>ULPH01049416.1_pt1 | contig 24789 bp, 17 predicted proteins | sample 1953301 | NCBI WGS metagenome assembly ULPH01 (sample SAMEA4835623, study PRJEB28245) | human gut metagenome | biome: gut microbiome; material: fecal sample | place: Denmark | collected 2008 | reverse complement strand
GTGTCGGCTGCCACTATAAGAGCGCTTGAGCAGAGCGGCTTTATCGAGGTCATCACACAGAGCGGTTACAGAAATCCTGTGGAGCATATGAGTGTGGACACCTATGATAAGGTACTGAATGCCGCGCAGCAGAGTGTGGTTGATGCGATAGAAGGCGACATTGCCGCCGGTCTTAGAAATACTTATCTGATTAAGGGTGTCACCGGAAGCGGCAAGACAGAGGTGTACATGGAGCTTATCGCACACTGTATACAGTCCGGGCGTCAGGCGATTGTGCTGATTCCCGAGATTGCCCTTACTTACCAGACCGTGATGCGTTTTTTTGCCAGATTTGGGAACAGGGTTTCGATAATCAATTCAAGACTTTCAAATGGTGAGCGTTATGACCAGTTTGAGAGAGCTAAGAATGGTGATATTGACATCATGATTGGCCCGCGGTCGGCGCTGTTCACACCTTTTTCAAATTTAGGACTTATCATAATAGATGAAGAACACGAGAATTCATACAAGAGCGAGTCGGTGCCACGCTATCATGCCAGGGAGGTGGCGATAGAGTACGCGCGCATGTCCGATGCTATTGTGGTACTTGGCTCTGCAACACCGTCGGTGGATAGCTATTACAAGGCAAAGACAGGCGTTTACAGGCTTTTGGAGCTGGATAAGCGTGTGGACGACAGACCTCTTCCAAAGTGTGAGGTTGTCGATTTGAGGCAGGAGCTTCGTGAGGGAAACCGCTCGATTCTTTCCACCAGGCTTCAGGAGCTTATGGAGGAGCGGCTTCTAAATGGCCAGCAGACCATGCTTTTTTTAAATAGAAGGGGCAAATCGGCATTTATGTCGTGCAGAGCGTGCGGTTTTGTGGTAAAATGTCCTCATTGCGATGTATCACTCAGTGAACATAGCGGCGGAGTGATGGTCTGTCACTACTGCGGCTACAGACAGCCGGTGCCTAAGGTGTGTCCGAGCTGTGGCTCGAAGTACATTAGCGGCTTTAAGGCCGGCACACAGAAGATAGAAGCGATGGTGGCAAAGCGTTTTCCACAGGCACGTATACTGCGCATGGATTATGACACCACGAGGGCGAAGGATGCGTATGAGAAGATTCTGCAGGCATTTTCCAATCATGAGGCCGATATACTTATCGGTACGCAGATGATTGTAAAGGGACATGATTTTTCAAATGTCACGCTGGTTGGTGTGCTGGCGGCGGATATGTCACTGCATGTGAATGATTTTCATGCGGCGGAGCGCACCTTTGCTCTGCTGACCCAGGCGGCAGGGCGCGCCGGCAGAGGAAAGCTGCCCGGCAATGTGGTTATCCAGACCTACGACCCTGACCACTATGCCATCCGGACTGCCAAAGAGCAGGATTATGAGGCTTTTTACGATAAGGAGATAGAGTACAGAAGGCTTATGAACTATCCACCTGTATGGAATATGCTTTTAGTACATGTCACATCGCCTGATGAGAGTGAGTGCAGTAGCATGGCACAGCAAGTGTACGATATAGCGTCGCAGATGATATCGCATACAGATGAAAATCAAAGCCCTGATGACAGGCATCTGATTCAGCTCATCGGTCCTGCGGATGCGAACATCGCCAAGGTAAATGACATATACCGCAAGGTGATTTACATGAAGACATCTGACTATGCGGCGCTCATTTCCATAAAGGATGTCATAGAGCAGGCTGTGAAAGCTGATACGGCAATGAAACATGCTAATATCTCATTTGATTTCAATCCGATGAGTGGATTTTGATAGATATAGAAGGAGGCAATTATGGCACTTAGAACTATTAGAGTGGAGGGAGACCCTGTACTTGGCAAGGTCTGCAGAGAGGTTACGGAGGTGACTCCAAAGATAGTAACACTTATTGATGATATGCTTGAGACTATGTATGAGGCTAATGGTGTAGGACTTGCCGCACCACAGGTTGGCATATTAAAGAGGATCGTTGTTATCGATGTGGGCGAGGGTCCAATCGTGATGATTAATCCTGAAATTATCGAGTCTGACGGAGAGCAGACCGGCGATGAGGGCTGTCTTTCAGTACCGGGAAAAGCCGGACAGGTGACCCGCCCGAATTATGTAAAGGCTCGCTTCATGGGCGAGGATATGAATGAGTATGAGATAGAGGGAGAAGAGCTTTTGGCCAGATGTATCTGCCACGAGCTTGACCATCTCGACGGACATCTCTATGTGGAGAAGGTTGAGGGCGCACTTCACGATGTGACATATGAGGATACACAGGAGTAATCATTAGGATGACATTTGTTATCTGAGCTTGGAAAATATCTGGGAGGCAGTAAGATGAGAGTAATTTTCATGGGAACACCGGACTTTTCGGTGGGAACACTTGAGGCAATTATAGAGGCAGGGCACGAGGTGGCACTGGTTGTCACACAGCCCGACAAGCCAAAGGGCCGAGGCAAGACAATGCAGTATACACCGGTCAAGGAGTGTGCGCTTTCGCACGGTATTGAGGTATTCCAGCCGGTTAAAATAAGAGAGACTGCTAATATAGAGTATCTCAGAAAGTTTAATGCAGATATAATAATTGTGGTTGCTTTTGGACAGATTCTGTCAAAGAGTATTCTTGATATGCCTCGATACGGCTGTATCAATGTGCATGCTTCACTTTTGCCAAAGTACAGAGGTGCGGCTCCTATCCAGTGGGCTGTGATTAACGGTGACGAGTTTACAGGTGTCACTACCATGAGGATGGATGAGGGTGTCGATACCGGCGATATGATTGCAAAGAGTACAGTCAGACTTGCACCTGATGAGACCGGCGGCAGCCTGTTTGATAAGCTCTCAGCAGAGGGAGCAAGGCTGTGTGTGGAGACCATGAAGATGATAGAGGATGGCACTGCAGAGTATACTCCTCAAAACAGCGAGGAGGCTACACATACATCAATGATCAGTAAGGAGCTTGGCTTTATCGACTGGACAAAGCCGGCTGTTGAGATTGAGAGGCTTATAAGGGGGCTTAATCCATGGCCGAGCGCATACACCCACCTGAATGGTAAGACATTTAAGGTGTGGAGTGCAAAGGTGATTGACGGCAGCGATGATTATGAGCCGGGCTGTATTTATCATATCGGAAAAAATGATATGTATGTACAGACAGGAAAAGGAGCATTATCTTTAGTAGAGGTACAGCTCCAGGGCAAGAAGCGCATGGATACAGGTTCATTTTTGAGAGGCTGTCATGTGGAAGAGGGCTCATTTTTCACGTTATAGTTATTCATTATAAGTAACTAAAAACATAATTAAATGTGAGTCAATGTTCTCAAAGATACTCAAAATCCAGAGTATTCGTTTGTGCTAACGTCAAAGCAGTCGGAAACGTTGAGAAGTAGCCAGTGCAAGTTGAAACAGTCTTGCTAATTATAGGATAGAACCTTGATGGTAGCGTTTAGACAATGGTAGAAGCCTACGAAAACCAAGTAGCGAAACATAAAATATTAAGAAAGGAAAAGCTATTTAGATGAAAACCTATATCTAATCAATTTAAAGAATTTATAGGTATGTACCGATGGCTTAGTCGGGAATTTACGACTGTGGAGTGTACAAGAACTTGTGAGTAGCGTATTGTTTATAATCGCCAAAGCATACACATTGAAGCAGTAACTACAAATCGTGAGATTGTAGCGAATCATCTAGCATATACACATTTGTATATGTTTTTAGTAGCAGAGATGATACATGGGATATTATTACTGGGATCCGACATATATACTCGTTGTGATAGGTGCAGTGATATGTATGATTGCATCGGCAAGAGTTAAAGGTACATTTAATAAATACTCACAGCTAAGAAGCATGTCAGGCATGAATGGTGCGCAGGTGGCTCAGAGAGTGCTTCAGGCGGCAGGCATATATGATGTGCAGGTGCGTCATGTGTCAGGTAGTCTGACGGACCACTACGATCCGCGCACCAAAACAGTGAATTTATCTGATCCTGTGTACAATGCCACATCGGTCGCAGCACTTGGCGTAGCAGCCCATGAGTGTGGACACGCTATACAGCATGCAAAAAGCTATGCACCTCTTTCAATCAGGAGTGCACTTGTGCCTATAGCTAATTTTGGCTCAATGCTTGCATGGCCGGTCATACTTATCGGCTTATTATTTAACACACGCTCGTCAGGGCTTATTATTGATATAGGCATATTGCTGTTTTCGGCAGCAGTGCTTTTCCAGCTCGTGACATTGCCGGTAGAGTTTGATGCTTCAAGACGTGCGCTTGTCATGCTTCGTACACAGGGCATACTTGCAGATGACGAGCTTAGGTACACAAGAAGGGTGCTCAAGTCAGCGGCACTTACCTATGTAGCCAGTGCGGCGGCTGCTATTTTACAGCTCCTTCGTATAATACTTATCACAAACGGACGCAGACGGGACGACTGATATTGTTTTAGCTGCTGTTTGCCTGTGATTTTACAGGGTGGCAGTTCAAATTGGATATATTAGTTAGAAAATTAAATGTATATGTAACTATTCGGAAACATCATCATGATAAATAATCATAGTAAAAATAATCATAATAATAAAAATAGCCAAATAAACAAAAATAATATACCGGGCAGACCGGCAAAATCAAACGTGACAGCGCATAATGAGCACTCTGTAGATACGCGTGAGCTTGCCCTTGAGATGCTTATTGAGATTAATGAGCGTGGAGCATTTTCACATATCGTGCTTCGTAGTGTGCTTGACAAGTATCAGTATCTGTCAAAGCAGGACAGAGCCTTTATGACGAGGCTTGTTGACGGCACTATCGAGTATATGCTGCAGCTTGACTACATCATAGACTCTTTTTCAAAGACAAAGGTAAGGAAGATGAAGCCCTTCATCAGAAACCTTCTTCGCATGAGCGTTTACCAGATAAAGTACATGGACGCGGTGCCGGATTCGGCCGTATGCAATGAGGCGGTGAAGCTTGCAAAGAGGCATAAGTTTGCACAGCTTTCGGGCTTTGTAAACGGTGTACTCAGAAATATTGCAAGAAATATAGATTCAGTACAGTTTGATACCTTAAGCATCCGATACTCTATGCCACAGTGGATAGTGGACAGATTTGTTGCGGCATACGGAGAGAAGAAGGCAGAGGAGATTTTCAAGGCCTTTCACAATAAGAGCACAATTAGCATCAGGACAAACCTGACCAGGTGTACTCCGGATGAGCTTCGCGCGACGCTTGAGGCAGAGGGTGTGACGGTCACAGCGGTTGATGAACTTAATTATGCATTTGTTATATCTGGATTTGATTATTTGAATGGCTTGCAGAGCTTCAGAGACGGACTTTTCTATGTGCAGGATATAAGCTCAATGCTTGTCGCACAGACGGCTGCTCCAAAGAAGGGCGACTATGTGATAGATGTATGCGCAGCACCGGGCGGCAAGAGCACCCATATAGCTGAGCTTTTGCGGGGAAGCGGCCATGTGTTCGCGCGTGACCTGACCGATAACAAGGTCGATATGATTGAGGAAAATATAGACAGGCATGGTCTTAACAATATGTCGGCAGAGGTGTGGGATGCCACAGTATTTGATGCTGATTCGGCGGGAAAGGCAGATATACTGATCTGTGATCTGCCGTGCTCAGGGCTTGGAGTGCTCGGCAGAAAGAAGGACATCCGCTACAAGATGACACCTGAGTCTGTAGATGAGCTTGTCGTTCTTCAAAGACAGATACTTGATACCGTGCATACATACGTGAAGCCAAACGGAGTGCTCGTGTACAGTACATGTACGATAGATGAGGCTGAGAATGAGGACAATGTGAGGTGGTTTATTGAAAAGCATCCGGAGTTTGAGCTGGATAAGAGCTTTGCTGAGGGCACCGGAATGAAACAGATACTGCCCGGTGAGCATGGAAGTGACGGATTCTTTATTGCAAGATTCATAAAAAGTAAATTATGATATTAAAATAAATCATGAATTAATAAATATAAATTGGTTCGAATTAGAAGAATTTGTTTATGCAGATTTAAATGATGAATTTTAATTACGAAACCAGATTTCAGGATATAATTAGTGAAGTAATAAACAATAAGCAAAACAAATAAGAAAAAACATTTATAAAACAATAGTTAAATGCAGACTTAATAAAAATGATATGGAACAGATAAAAGAACAACTAACTGACATCAAATCAATGAATATGGACGAGCTCACAGAGTTTATCATATCGCTCGGAGAGAAGAAATTCCGTGCGAAGCAGATATATGAGTGGATTCATGTGAAGCATGTGGACAGCTTTGATGAGATGACCAATATTTCAAAAAAGTTCATACAGGTATTAAAGGACAATGCAATACTCATCTCGCTAAAAAAAGAGGAGGTGCAGGTGTCAAAGCTCGACGGCACGAGAAAATATCTCTTTGCACTTGATGATGGCAACGTCATAGAAAGTGTACTTATGAAGTACAAGCATGGAAACTCTGTATGCATATCTTCGCAGGTTGGCTGCAGGATGGGGTGCAGATTCTGTGCATCTACTCTTGATGGTCTCGTTAGGGGGCTTAGGCCGTCTGAGATGATTGACCAGATTTATCAGATAGGCAAGGACATAGGAGAGCGCATCTCAAATGTAGTTGTCATGGGGACAGGTGAGCCGCTTGACAATTACGACAATCTGCTGCGCTTTATAGAGCTTCTTACTGATGAAAACGGTATCAATATCAGCCAGCGCAATCTGACAGTTTCCACATGTGGTCTCGTACCGCGCATGAGACAGCTTGCAGATGAAAAGCTTTCTATCACGCTGGCGCTTTCACTGCATGCCTCCAACCAGGAAAAGAGAAAAGCCCTCATGCCGGTTGCAAACAGCTATGATATACATGATGTGGTCGATGCATGCAAATATTATTTTGCACAGACCGGCCGCAGAGTCACCTTTGAGTATAGCCTGGTAGGCGGAGTGAACGATACAGCCGAGGATGCAGCAGAGCTTTCGGCACTCGTACATGGCATGAACTGCCATATAAATCTGATTCCGGTAAATCCGATAAAGGAGCGCGATTACGTGCAGTCCAACAAGGGTGTTATAGAGGCTTTTAAAAATAGGCTTGAAAAAAACGGAATTAATGTTACTATTAGAAGGGAAATGGGCAGAGATATAGACGGTGCCTGTGGACAGCTTCGCAAGAAGCATATAGATAAAGAGAGAGGAATAAACTAGATGAAGACGTTTTCCATTACGGATGCAGGTGCTATTCGTGAGATGAATCAGGATTTTTATTTCTCGTCTGACACTGCAGTAGGAAATCTTCCGAATCTTTTCATCGTAGCAGATGGAATGGGAGGACACAAAGCCGGTGACTATGCTTCCAGATACACTATAGAGCGTGTGGTTGCATCGGTATCGAGAAATGCCGGGGATGAACCGGTATCCATCATCAAAGAGGCTATCAACAAGGCAAATGAGCTTTTGGTGGCTGAGTCTCGTGAGGATGAAGCTAAGCGTGGAATGGGTACCACCTTAGTCGTAGGAACTATTATAGGAAACAAGCTTTTTGTGGCCAATATAGGTGACAGCAGGCTTTATATTGTAGGTGGCACAGAGCAGATCAGACAAATTACCAGGGATCATTCACTGGTTGATGAGATGGTCAGGATGGGTGAGATAAATGCCGACGAGGCGAGAGTTCATCCGGACAAGAATATCATCACGAGAGCTGTCGGGGCAGCAGATCATGTGGAGGCAGATTTTTTTGAGGTCGAGCTATGTGAGGACGACAGGATTCTTCTGTGTACAGACGGACTTACCAATATGGTGAGAGATAAAGAAATATGCGATACTATTAGGCAAAATGATAATATCGAGACAGCAGCGTCACAGCTTGTCGCCATGGCCAATGCAAACGGTGGCCGCGATAATATCACTGTAATGATTATTAAACCATTTTAAGACGAGGTAATAACAGATGTTAGAGATAGGAAGTTTTTTATCGGATCGATATGAGATCCTAAGCAAGGTTGGCGCAGGCGGCATGTCTGATGTATACAAGGCAAAAGACCATATACTGAGCCGTTTTGTAGCTATAAAGGTTTTAAAGCAGGAGTTTTCGGAGGATAGTTCATTTGTGACCAAGTTCCGTGCTGAGGCACAGTCAGCAGCAGGACTTGAGCATCCAAATATCGTAAATATCTATGATGTAGGCAGCGAGAATGGTCTGTACTACATTGTCATGGAGTATGTCGAGGGTATCACACTTAAGACTTATATCGAGAAAAAGGGCCAGCTGTCATTCAAGGAGTCTGCAAGTATTGCAATCCAGGTGGCAAGGGGCATAGAGGCCGCTCACAATAAAAATATCATTCACCGTGATATCAAGCCGCAGAATATCATTATTTCTACAGATGGCAAGGTAAAGGTGACAGACTTTGGAATTGCAAAGGCTACATCTTCAAATACAATAAGCTCAGATGTGATGGGCTCAGTACACTATGCATCTCCGGAGCAGGCAAGAAACGGCTTCGTCGATGGCAGAAGTGATATTTACTCACTGGGAATCGTAATGTTTGAGATGGTTACAGGCCGTGTGCCGTTTGACGGTGATACCACAGTGGCAGTTGCACTGCAGCACCTACAGGAGGAGATTGCAAGGCCAAGCATCTACGCACCGGATCTGCCAATCAGCTTTGAGAAAATCATCTTAAAGTGTACACAAAAGACACCGGACCGCAGATACCAGACTATTGAGGAGCTTCTCACAGACATAAGGCGCTCTCTTGCGCATCCTGATGAGGATTTCGTCACAATAGCACCACTCGTTGACGGTGGCAAGACCAAGGTTATAAGCCCGGAGGAGCTTGACAAGATAAAAGAGGGCAGAGGTGTCGCAGAGGACTTAAACGATGATGATATCGATGCAGATAATGGTGATGAGTATGCTGACGATGAAGACGATGATGATGAATATGATGAGTCACTCTTAGACGACGATGATGACGAAGAAGACGAAGACGATGATGATGACGGCAAGCTTTTAAATCCAAAGATGGATAAAGCAATCACAATCATGGGTATAGTAACAGCCGTAATCATTGTAATAGTTATCATATATCTTGCACTTTCAGTGGCAGGAGTGTTTAAGTTTGGCGGCAAAAAGAACTCAGAGTCACAGCAGACAGAGTCACAGACACAGACCGAGTCTGAATCAGAGTCAGAGACACAGACTGAGACAGAGGGCCAGATGATTGACATCAGAGGCATGTCAGTGGAGGATGCTCAGAAGGCAGTAGACCGCTTAAAGCTTGACCTCACAGTATTTGCATTTGAGACAAAGCAGTCAGATGAAAAGGATGGCACGATCCTTGAGCAGGATGTCAAGGCCGGAGATACAGTAAAGCGTGGTTCACAGATTAATGTAGTTATCGCAGGAAAAGGTGATAGTACATCAGAGATGGTCAAGATACCAAGTGTAATCGGAAAGACCAAGAGCTCAGCAAAGAGTACACTCGAGTCAGCAGGCTTTAGTGTCACCTTCGAGTATGGAGATTACAATGACAGTGTAGCAGCAGATGTAGTAACAGCACAGTCACCATCAGCAAAGAAACAGGCCGCAAAGGGCAGCACAGTAACAGTCACCCTCTCACCGGGCCAGAAGCCAATCACCGTGCCAAACGTAGTAGGTGCCTCACAGTCACATGCAGAAAGCGCCCTCGCAGGAGCAGGGCTCAAGTACACCTATGCCGACTCCCAGTACAGCGACACAGTACCCGCCGGCAACGTAATCAGCCAGACCAAATCCGGCGAAACCGTAGCCGCAGGCACCACAATCACACTTACACTCAGTAAGGGTAAGCAGCAGGTTTCAAAGAGCGTAAATAAGACATTGTCACTTGGAATAGAAAATGCAAAGGTAGTAGATGGTTCATATACCTTAAAAGGCAGTGATGGACAGACATACGCAAGTGGAACAGTAACTTCAGCAGAGGTTTCAGTATCCGGAACAATGAATTGTGCATCCGGTAAAATAACGGTAACATGGAAATATACAGTTCCATCATTGGATGGAGATGGAAATGAAGTTGAGGGTGAAGTTCAGACAAAGACAGAAACAGTAGAAGTACAGTAAGCCACCGGATAGCACCCACGAAGTGGTGCTATCCGAACCTCATTACCACACCAACCCGCGGACGAAAACCTGAACTCGCGGAGAGAAACTAAGGAAGCGGGGCAGGCATGTGTTCCGAGGAAAAAATATGAAATGCCCCGGGGTGCCATAAACCTACCGGGGAAAGAACAGGGCAGAGAAAGCCATAGCCTGTCCGTAGGAGAGCCCGGGGTTTGCTTCATATTTTTTAAGAGGAATATATGCCTGCCCCCGCCACCCACACAACCTCAAAGCGCGGCATGCATCCCCGCCGAAAGCGTGACTCCTGCAAATACAAAAGCACACAAGGAAAACCATGACAGGAAAAATTATTAAAGGAATTGCCGGCTTCTACTACGTCTACGTAGAAGAAACCAAGGAAGCAAAAGAAACTGCCACAGGCGGCACTCTCTACGAGTGCAAAGCAAAAGGCACCTTCAGAAAACAAAAGATAAAGCCACTGGTAGGCGATATCGTCGACATAGCAGTCCTCGATGATGAAAAGCACATAGGCAATGTCGAGCGTATACTGCCACGGAAAAACGAACTTATCAGGCCGGCTGTGTCCAATATAGACATGGCCCTGGTTATTTTTGCATCCGCAAAGCCGGATCCCAATTTCAACCTGCTTGATAGGTTTTTGTGTATGATGGAGTACCAGCATGTCCCGGTTACCATATGCTTCAACAAAAAGGACTTAATCACACCTAAAGAGCAGCAGGAGCTTAAAAGCATATACGAGCCGGCTGGCTATAGAGTGCTTTTTACCAGCACGAAAACAGGTGAGGGCATAGATGAGATAAAGCATATTTTAGAGGGAAGGACGACCACGGTTGCAGGTCCCTCGGGAGTTGGCAAGTCATCTATCATTAACTGTCTGCAGGATGATGTGCAGATGGAGACCGGACATATAAGTGAGAAAATAGAGCGCGGAAAGCATACGACCAGACATTCTGAGATTATCCCGATAAAGGATGGCACGTATATCATGGATACACCGGGCTTTAGCTCGATGGATGTGCCGGGCTTTGAAAAGGAAGATCTGTGGACATGTTATCCGGAGTTTGTAGAGTATGAGCCATATTGCAGGTTTCAGGGCTGCAGTCATATAAATGAGCCGGACTGCGGTGTGAAGGAAGCTCTTGCAGATGGGAAAATATCGCAGGTGCGGTATGATAATTATAAGCTTTTATATGAGGAGCTTAAAAACAGACAAAAGTATTAATTTAAAGCATAATCAAACGGAGGAAAACATGAACTGTTTATCACCATCAATTTTATCAGCGGATTATTCAATACTCGGAGAGCAGCTTAAGCAGCTTGATGAGGCCGGAGCACAGTATGTGCATATAGATGTTATGGACGGCAGCTTCGTTCCAAGCATATCAATAGGACTGCCGGTCATAAAGACAATCAGAAAGTGCACAGAGCGTATGTTTGATGTGCATCTGATGATAGATGAGCCGGTCAGATATATAGATGATTTTGCGACAGCAGGAGCAGATATCATCACAGTCCATGCGGAGGCATGTAAGCATCTTGACAGGACAATCGAGGCAATAAAGGAAAAGGGCATACTGGCAGGTGTAGCATTAAATCCGGCTACTCCGCTCTCAGCCATAGAGTATGTGCTTCCCAAAGTGGACATGGTGCTTATCATGACTGTAAATCCGGGCTTTGGAGGACAAAAGCTTATTCCGTATACTGTAGACAAGGTGCGCGACTTAAAGGCACTTCTTGAGAAAACCGCAAATAAGGCTGATATCGAGGTGGACGGTGGTGTTAATCTTGAGAACGTGGAGACACTGCTTGCAGCAGGAGCCAATATCATTGTTGCGGGAAGTGCGGTGTTTAGCGGAGATATAGAAGAAAATGTAAAGGGTTTTCTGAATATCATGATGTAACAGATGCAGGTTAAAACAGAAATGCTTCCGGGGCTGTAGCAAATGTGGATATGTTATTTATAAGAAGGTGGATAAAATGAGGTATTTGATTGTATGTGGTGGAAAAATAGATAAGGAATTCGGCTTAAATGAGATAAAGACTGACGGAATAGATGCTATCATTGCGGCTGACAGCGGAATGGATTTTCTGTACGAAAACGGTGTCACACCTGATATAATTGTAGGTGATTTCGATTCAACTAAGACAAATGCATTGGAGTATTTTGAGAGAAAGGGACAGACTGAGATACGCAGGCTCAATCCCGTAAAGGATGATACTGATACAGAGTACGCCATAAGACTGGCAATAAGCGAGGGAGCACGAAGCATAGTGGTGCTTGGAGCAACAGGCAGCAGAATAGACCATGTGCTTGGAAATATTTCACTTTTGGGAATAGGCCTGGAAAGTAAAACCGATATCAGCATTATCGATACAAACAACCGCATAAGGATGGCAGATAAGCCGGTAACCATTGAAAAATCAGCACAGTATGGCCGGTTTGTATCTCTTATAGCACTGACAGACGACAATGAGGTAAGCCTTAGAGGCTTTAAGTATCCTGTTACTGATTATTCCTTTGACAGGTTTACATCGCTTGGTATATCCAATGAAATAGTAGATGACCATGCAGTGGTTGATATCCATAGAGGAAAATTTATCATTATTGAGTCAAAAGATTGACTTTTTAGGAGTTTTGGTCTACTATGGTTTTAGGATTATTTCGGAAAAGCTTGATTACAGGAGGATTGATATACACTGTGTCGGCTTTGGAACATGATGGGGTAATTAGATGATAGAGAAGTATTATAGCGGGGTAATCGAGCAGATTTACAATCGCATAGGAAAAGAGACTCGAAATATCGTAATGGCGAATTATAGCAATGATTTTTCGATTGAAAATCTTGAGGTTATAAGACGTTATCAAAGCAATGAGGATAACGTCTTTTTTGCATACAGTGAGTTCTCTTACAATACGCTGGTCGGAGCTTATGAGCCATTTTTGGACATCATATGCAATATGCACAGGCGCTTCATAGGCGGAAGCTTTGATGATTTCCAGAAGGAGTGCGGTGTGTACTATCTGCACAGACAGGTGTTAAACAGCTATTATGAGACCGGTGAGTGCTTCAGAGAGGAGACAGTGCTGTTAAATGATGTAGCATACGAGCAGAGACGCATGACGATGGCCATAGCTGACATGCTCAAGAGGCTTTCTGAGGTGAGGCCTTTGATGATTGTGATAAACAGATTCCAGATGGCATCTAAGAGCTCAATTGAGACCATCAAGTATCTGATTGACAATCCATGCGCCAATATCGGTATCGTGTTAGGTGTCAATGCCATAGTCAAGGGTGCAGACAGCACTGTTGAGGTGTGGGATCGTATAGTTGAGTCGCTTGAGGACAGGAGCGCCATATACTATATAGGCAGTGCCGGACCACTTAAAAATAACATAAAAACCACAAATGATGATGAGCTGTATATCACTATGAACTTTGAGCAGAGTATACAGGAAGCATCAAATATTATGGAGTTTCTGGATTATGAGCAGGCAAGGAGAGGCTGTCGTATCATAGAGCACAAGATTAAGTTTGAGAATGCATGGATTGATGAAAAGAGTCTGAGACGTTTTTATCTGGTCTATGCCAGGACATCTGTTTTACTTGGAGAGATGTCCAAAGCGATTGAGCTTATGAATGAGTACAAGGCGCTGATACCGGAAAATGACAGTGAGCATTATTTTTCTTTGTATTATTTTATGAAGGGTACCTGCTATATGTATCAGGGCAAGCTTGAGAAGGCTGAAGGCTGTGCAAAGAAAGCCTATGACTATGCACTTTTGGCGGATGATGAATTGCTCGAATTCAAGTCTGAGCTTTTGTCCGTTATGATAAAGATGTCGGGCTGGTACAATATATTCTTCTGTGTACAGGATATACCTGTCAGTGATGAAATTATAGAAAAGCTCATAAAGCACGGCTACAGGAATCATCTGGCACATATATATATTTACGCATACGACAATAGCCGGGATGTGGTGAAGCAGTCCTTTTATGATGAATCATTACTAAAGCATTTTACAAAGGGGCTTGAGCTTGCGAAGGAGATAGGAAATGAGCAGCTTGTGTATGATGCATATCAGAAGACTATCATGCTTGCCAGCACAAGCGGTCTCAATGAGATAGCCTTTTTATATGTTATCCGTACATACGAGTTCATGAAGGGACACGGCAATATATATGTTGCGAGAGTGCTTACGTCTATAGGCTACAATTTAAGTGCCATGGGTAAAAATGAGCTGGTTGACAATTATTACAATGCTGCAATCAATATGTTATATTACCTGAAGCTGCCGGAGGATATAGCTGAGGTGTATTATAACAAGTCTCTTAACTATATCATGCAGGGCAATTATAAGGAGGCTGTCCATGCACTTTTAGTTGCCATGAAGACTATTATAAAGCTTCATCTAAACAGCTTAAGAGTGTGCAACACGAGTAAGGTATATGCGCTTCTTGCGCTTGCATCTATATTTTCTGGGGACAGATTCAGCTGTGAGCGCTATCTGCTCAGCTGCAAGCAGTTTCTTAATTACGTCATCTACAGAGTAATTGACACCACAAGAACTGAGGCAGTCCATGACTATTCCAGATGCGATGATGAGATGTTCCTTTACTCCTTTGCATCAGCCATGCTCTTGTGGCACGATGGTGAAAAGGAAGAAGCCTTTTTACGTTTTGAGGATGCGGAGAGATATCTCGTTAATGCGGAGGGAAACGAATTTTTTGCCTATTCGATATACAGGGAAAGCAGGATGAAGCTGTTTGAGCTGCTCGGCAAAAATGAGCTTATAGAGCATGAGAGAATACTTTTAGAGGCACACAATAAAAGGATGCATGAAATAGCAGAGGCAGCTCCGCTTGACATGTTAAAAAATATCAACCTGGAGTCACTGAGTGATGGCCATATCAATGAGCGGCAGATTAATATGCTTGTAAAGCAGCATGGGCTCGAAAAGGATTATCAGGGCTCAAAGCGTCAGATGGAGTTTATTTCCATATGGCAGACCATTATCGATGTCAATGACCAGAAGAAGGATACCATGATTGAAAATGCCATGAGCAATTTCATCAATCATTTCAGTCTTGACTGTGCGCTGATCATAGATCTGCACGCGAAGGAGCCGCAGGTGCTTTATAATGATACGGGCTGTGATATGACAGATGAGGTTATAAAGGGTATATGTGATATCATGATAGACTATCCGGAGGGCATTGCCACATCAAAGATTGCAGAGGGCTTCTACGAGTATGAAAATGTCATCTCGTACTTCGGCGTGGATGATGTATGCTCATTTGTCGCAGTGCCTTTTATCAAGAATGATGCACTTTCAAGTGTACTCATAGCATATGTGCGCATGAAGGACAACTGGCATGGCTCAATCGAGCGATACATGCTCAATGAGGATGATCTGAGCATTTTCAAGCTGTTGTTCAGAGAGCTTGAGTATTCCATTGCCCGTATTGAGGCCAATGAGAAGGCCAATGAGATGAACAAGAGGCTGAAGCAGGCAGCTATCACTGACATGCTTACCGGTATCTATAACAGAGCAGGTATGTATCAGGAGATTGAAAAGCTTGAAAAGCGCATAAGTGTTACATCCGGTGGCATGGATGTGGGTCTTATGTTTATTGACCTGGACAATTTCAAGCATTATAATGATACATATGGTCATGATGTGGGAGATCTGATACTTAAGGAGATGGCCTTTGTGTTCAAGGAAGTTGCTAAGGACAGAGGCTTTGTGAGCAGATATGGCGGTGATGAGTTCATCATAGTCATTGAGTCATGTGCCAGATACGAGCTTGAGAATATCGCAAAGGATATCTATGCGAGAATTGCAGAGGCAGACGGCTTCAGCAGGCAGATAAAGAAATATCTCAACCATGACGTAGAGTTTAATGAGGAGAAGAATATCACCTGCTCCATCGGTATTTCATATGAGAGAAATGTTACCAGTGAGAGTCAGATTACCGAGCTCATTAAAAAGGCGGACGATCTGATGTATACAGTAAAGACAGGCGAGAAAGGACACTATGCATTCTTTTAAATCAGATGAATTTAAGATAAGAGTACTGACAAAGGATGATGCGGAGGAGTACAATGCACTGCTTCGTTATGCTTTTCAGGTGACAGAGGCAGACCTTGCCGAGACAGGCTGGAAGGATGACGAAATCAAGCAGTCGAAGTTTCCGGTGCTTGAGAGAGCTGATGTGCTCGGCTGCTTCAATATCATAGACAAAAAAGAGGAGCTTGTGGCTCAGTTTGCTGTATATCCGCTCGATATGAATATATACGGCGAGCGCTACGAGGTGGGCTTTGTCACAAGTGTTTGCACGTATCCTGAGTACACCGGTCATGGTCTCATGAAGAAGCTTATGAGAAAGAGTCTTACGAGAATGCGCGACAGCAACAAGTCGTTTGCTCTTTTGTACCCATACTCCATACCTCTTTACAGAGGACTTGGCTGGGAGATTATCTCAAACAAGATGACATATGTGATAAAGGACAGACAGATTCCCACAAAGCTTAAGGAGCCGGGCTATGTGCGCCGTGTGCAGTGGGATGACGAGCAGTTTAAGAAGCTTCATACTCACTTTGCTGCAAAGACGCACGGCTGTCTGTACAGAAACAATCTGGCTTGGGAGGAGTACTTCCGCTGGGATGAGGATGATACGATGGTCGCCATCTACTACAACGAGGATGATGAACCGTGTGGCTATATGGTGTATCTTATCAGCTCCGATGTCATGCACATCAAGGAGCTCATCTACTTAAACCGTGAGGCACAGCTTGGCCTGTGGGAATACATTCATGCCCACGATTCCATGATAGATGAGGTCAGAGGCAACAACTATTACAGCGAGCCTATCGCTTTTGAACTCGACGACAGTGATATAAAGGAGACGATCAGACCATACGCCATGGGCAGAATCATCGATGTGGCGCAGTTTATTTCACAGTACAACTGTGACCCGGATGGTCCAAGCGGCTGCTTTAGCTTTGAGATAGCAGATGACCTTCTTCCGTGGAACAATGGCACATTTGTCATTGATTTTGAGAAGGGGCACTGTGCTCTCACCGACAAAAATCCACAGTATCACCTAAGCATGTCTATTGGCACGTTTACCACACTGCTTTTAGGCTACAAGAGTGCCGAGAAGCTTTTGCAGATGGGCAAAATACAGACTACGTACGATGCTGTTGCAAAGCTTGACGATATTTTATATCATGAGATACCATATGTATCTGACTACATATAATGATAAAAGGTCAAAAGGTAAAGGAAAATAATATGTCAAATTATGTGATTAGCTGCTGTTCAACAGCAGATCTTACCAGGGAGCATATGCTCGAGAGAAATATTAAGTACGCATGCTTTCACTATGAGCTTGATGGTAAAGAATATATGGATGATTTAGGACAGTCCATGCCACTGCCGGATTTCTACAAGGCAATGGAGGCAGGTGCCATGACAAAGACCTCGCAGATCAATCAGGAGGAGTACATGGAGTACTTCAGACAGTTTCTGGATGAGGGATATGATGTGCTTCACTGTACACTAAGCTCCGGTATATCAGGTACAGTCAACTCGGCAAGGCTTGCAAAGGAGGCTCTCGAGGAGGAATACCCTGACAGAAAGATATATGTGATTGATTCGCTGGCAGCATCGTCAGGCTTTGGTCTTTTGATGGATAAGCTCGCTGACCTTAGGGATAGCGGCATGGATATTGATACACTGGCTGATTGGACCATGGAGCACAGACTTGAGGTGAATCACTGGTTCTTCTCATCAGACCTTACATTTTTTATCAGGGGCGGCCGTATCTCAAAGACCGCGGGATTCGTGGGAAATGTGCTGAATATCTGTCCTTTCATGAATGTGAGCAATGAGGGAAAGCTTATTGTGCGTGAGAAAATCCGCACCAAAAAGAAGGCAATAAAGGAGATGCTTGTGAAGATGCAGGCACTCTGCAAGGATGGTGCCGATTATTCGGATAAGGTCTATATATCAAATTCTGCATGCTATGAGGATGCTAAAGCCGTAGCTGATCTGATAGAGGCTGCCTTCCCTAAGATGAAGGGCAAAGTAGAGATAAATGATATCGGTACGACTATAGGAAGCCACACCGGTCCGGGAACAGTTGCATTGTTTTTCTGGGGTAATAAGAGAGAGGATTAGCCGGATATTTTAGCCTAAATAGCTGATTAGAATAATCAAAATCAATAAAGTTGATTATATTTTTATAAAAAATTAAATTACATCAACCAAAGTGATTAAATATAATCATTCCAATAACTGCGCTTATGTGTTACAATTATATCAGTTCAAACGAAAAGAGGTTTTAAGATGAAAGGATATGAAAAATACGAGCGCAGTTATTTTCTGCCTCCTGAATGTACTTATGACTGGGTTAAGAAGGATTATATAGATAAAGCACCACTGTGGTGTTCGGTTGATTTACGTGATGGCAATCAGGCTCTAATCGAGCCGATGAGTCTTGAGGAGAAGCTTGACTTCTTTAAGATGCTTGTAGATATAGGCTTTAAGGAAATCGAGGTAGGTTTCCCGGCAGCCTCTGAGACAGAGTTCAATTTCACGAGAGCTCTTATTGAGAGGGATATGATTCCTGATGATGTCACTATACATGTGCTGACACAGGCCAGAGAGCATATCATCAAGAAGACCTTCAAGGCACTTGAGGGAGCACCGAGAGCAGTTGTACATCTGTACAATTCCACATCTGTTGCACAGCGTGAGCAGGTGTTTAAGAAGTCAAAGGAAGAGATAAAGCAGCTTGCAGTTGACGGAGCTGTTTTACTGAGAGACCTTGCGGCAGAGACTGACGGTAATTTCCGTTTCCAGTATTCACCGGAGAGCTTTTCGGGCACTGAGGTGGATTATGCGGTTGATGTGTGCAACGCAGTGCTTGATGTATGGCAGCCAAAGGCTGATAATAAGGCCATCATCAATATCCCTACAACAGTAGAGAATGCTATGCCACATGTTTTTGCCACACAGATAGAGTATATCAACAAGCACCTCAAGTACAGAGACGGAGTAGTGCTTTGCTTACATCCTCATAATGACAGAGGCTGCGGTGTTGCCACATCAGAGCTTGGTGTGCTTGCAGGAGCTGAGGAGATAGAGGGTACGCTGTTTGGAAACGGTGAGAGAACAGGAAATGTAGATATCGTGACACTTGCCATGAATCTTTACTCACACGGAGTGGATCCACAGCTTGATTTTTCAAATCTGCCTGAGATCAGGGAAAAGTATGAGACATTTACCAGAATGAAGGTAGGCGAGAGACAGCCATATGCGGGAGACCTTGTTTTTTCTGCTTTTTCAGGCTCACATCAGGATGCTATCTCAAAGGGCATGGCATGGAGAGAGGAAAAGAAGCTTGATAAGTGGACGGTTCCATATCTGCCTATAGATCCAAAGGATGTCGGCAGGACATACGAGGCTGATGTTATCCGTATCAACAGCCAGTCAGGAAAGGGCGGAGTGGCATATATCCTTAAGCAGAGCTTCGGTATCAATGTGCCACAGCAGATGAGAGAGCAGGTCGGATACATGGTCAAGCAGGTATCGGACGAGGAGCACAAGGAGCTTTCACCTGAGTGGGTACACAGTATCTTTACAGACAATTATGTGGATTTTCATCCATATTTCACTATACCGGAGTGCCACTTTAAGCAGGTAAACGGCATTTTCGCAGAGGCAGTTATTTTACACAATGACAGCACCAGAAAGGTAGATGCCAATGGAAACGGCCGTCTCGATGCAGTCAGCAATATAATTAAGCAGTATTTTGACATCAGCTTTGAGCTCACTGTATACGAGGAGCATGCGCTTTCACACGGATCTTCATCAAAGGCTATGGCGTATGTGGGTATCACAGTTGACGGCAGTATGTTCTGGGGCGCAGGTGTGGATGAGGATATCATCAAGGCATCAATCGGAGCGCTTGTTGTTGCGGTAAACCATTACCTTGCCACCAAGGCTGACAGTCACGTGAAGGATGAGCGCTATATTGCCATGCTCAACTTCATCCAGGCCAACTACAAGACAGTATCGCTTGCAGACATGGCTGCACAGTTCAACCTGACAGAGCCGTATATCTCCAAGTACATAAAGGAGAAGTCAGGCAAGACTTTCGGAGAGCTGGTCACCAATGCCAAGATGAAGAAGGCACGTACACTGCTGAGAAACAGCATCACAACTGTTGAGAATATCGCAATCGAGGCAGGATATCAGAACGTGGAGCATTTTAACAGACAGTTCAAGAAGCTGTATGGAATGACACCGCTTGAGTACAGAAATTCAAGCACAAAATAAGCGGATACAGCATTTTAATATAACCGGATCAATATGCTAAATGACAATTCATTCAGCTGTATTGGTCCGGTTTGCTTTTTAGTATTGCACTTTTTGTGTGAAAATCTGCATTAAAATTGTATAAAAATGGGGACAATGGGCTATTGATTGTATTTTATCAAGTAATTTGTTGTTTTTACAACGGATTATATGTACAATGCGGGTATAATATAAATAAAAGATAATTATTCAGAACTACTGATAACAAAGCAGATATTGAGAATTTGTGTTTGGGATGAATAGTTATAATAAAAAGCAACTATTTGAATTATAGTTTAAGAAAGAGAGGAACGTACATGAGCAATAAAACTAGCGCAGTTGTTAAGACAAACCCAAGAAAGGCTGTAATGATCGGATGTGGATTCGTTGGTTCGGCATCAGTTTTTGCACTTATGCAGAGCGGTCTTTTTTCTGAGATAGTTCTCATTGACGCTGATAAGGACAAGGCTGAGGGAGAGGCGATGGATATAAGCCACGGTATTCCTTTTGCCAGACCTATGAAGATATATGCAGGTGGTTATGATGATGTGGCAGATGCTGCTATCATTGTTGTTTCTGCAGGTGCAGGCCAAAAGCCGGGCGAGACAAGACTTGATCTGGTAAATAAAAATGTTGCAATCTTCAAGAGCATCATTCCGGAGATTGCAAAGAGAAATTTCGGTGGAATCTTACTTATCGTTGCAAACCCTGTAGATATTTTAACACAGGTGGCACAGAAGCTTTCAGGACTTCCTGAGGAGCGTGTCATCGGGTCAGGTACCGTGCTTGACAGTGCAAGACTTAAGTACGCGCTTGGAGAGCACCTTGAGGTGGACAGCCGAAGCGTACATGCATTTATAGTAGGTGAGCATGGAGACAGTGAGGTGGTTGCATGGTCATCAGCCAATGTTTCCGGAGTGGAGCTTCACAAGATGTGCGAGATGAGAGGTCACTACAAGCACAAGGAGAATACAGAGGAAATCGCTGCAAACGTAAAGAACAGTGCTTATGAGATAATCAACCGAAAACATGCGACATATTATGGTATCGCTATGTCGGTCAGACGTATCTGCGAGGTAATCATGCGTGATGAGAAGTCTATTCTTCCTGTTTCACACATGATGCATGGACAGTACGGCATCGACGGTGTGGTTCTCTCAATGCCTGCAATCGTTGGAGCAAACGGAGTGGAGAGCGATATCCCAATCGAGTTAAACGGTGAGGAAGCTTTAAAGCTCAAGGAGTCTGCTGATGCACTTAAGAGCATACTTGACGGGCTTGAGCTGTAAATATCAGGCTCATAATATTAAACTTATATAAAATACTACAAATTCAGTAGGGTTTGGGGTATAATGATAACTGTCGGGCTGCATATATTATGTGCTCGGCGGTTATTTGATTTTATGGCAGATAATTATTTAGAATTACCGGGAAAAAGGAGTATATATAATGAGCGAAAGAAAACAAATCCATCAGGAGTTTCTGACAGGCGAAAGAGCCCTGTTTGCAAGCAACGACCTGGATATATATGATACAATTTTTGATGACGGAGAGTCACCTCTTAAGGAGAGCCATGGCATTAGCCTGACAGGCTGTTTTTTTAGATGGAAATATCCGCTATGGTACTGTAGTGACATAGCTGTAAAGGACTGTACATGGTTTGACATGGCGCGTGCGGGTGTCTGGTATACAGACAATATCTCTGTTACTGATTCAATAGTTGAGGCACCTAAGAACTTCAGGCGATGCAATAACCTAAAGCTTAAAAATGTGACATTTCCAAATGCCCAGGAGACCCTCTGGAGCTGTGATCATGTCGATATCGAGAATGTTTCGGCAAAGGGAGATTATTTTGGCATGAATACAAATAATCTTATCATGAAGAATTTCCAGCTGGTCGGCAACTATTCGTTTGACGGTTCAAGGAATGTAGAGGTGCACGATTCAAAGCTTATCTCAAAGGATGCCTTCTGGAATACGGAAAATGTCACAGTCTATGATTCATTTATTACAGGTGAATACCTTGGCTGGAACGCAAAGAATCTGACACTTATAAACTGCACAATCGAAAGCTTACAGGGGCTTTGCTATATAGACAATCTCGTTATGAAAAACTGCAAGCTGATAAACACTACGCTTGCCTTTGAGTATTCTTCGGTAGATGCAGAGATTTGCAGTAAGGTGGACAGTGTTTTAAATCCGACAAGCGGAGTGATAAGGGCAAAGGAGATTGGCACACTGACTATCGAAAAGGACAGAGTTGACCCATCAAAGACTAAGATAATATGTGAGGGAAAATAATCTATGTATGATTTTGATACCGTTGTAGACAGAAGAAATACAGGCTCACTAAAGTGGGATGTGGCAGAAAATGAGCTCCCGATGTGGGTAGCAGATATGGATTTTAAGACAGCACCCCAGATAATAGATGCAATATCAGAGCGTGTTTCTCACGGAGTGTTTGGCTATTCCATCATTCCGGATGAGTGGAATGATGCGTATATTTCGTGGTGGGACAGACGCCATGGGCTTAAAATCGAAAGAGACAGCCTGATTTTTTGCACAGGGGTCGTACCGGCCATATCATCTACAGTGCGAAAGCTCACAACACCCGGTGAAAATGTGCTTATCATGACACCGGTATACAATATATTTTTTAATTCCATATTTAATAACGGCGTAAATGTGCAGGAAAGCCCGCTTGGGTACGAAAACGGCAGATATTTTGTGGACTATGACAGGTTGGAGCATGACCTTTCCAATCCACAGACCTCGCTTATGATATTTTGCAACCCTCACAATCCGTGCGGTATCATCTGGACAAAGGATGAGCTTGCGAAAATAGGTGCACTCTGCAGGAAGTACAATGTGACGGTCATATCAGACGAGATACACTGCGACATCACAGCACCGGGAAAATCATACGTGCCGTTTGCGGCAGCATCAGAGGACTGCGCTGATATAAGCATCACCTGTATTGCTCCGACCAAGTGCTTTAATATGGCAGGCTTACAGACTGCGGCAGTGATGGTGCCAAATAAATTTTTGCGCCACAAAGTATGGCGCGCATTAAATACAGACGAGGTGGCGGAGCCAAACGCATTTGCCATCACGGCAGCAGTTGCGGCATTCACAAAGGGTGAGCCGTGGCTTGAGGAGCTCAGAAAATATCTCTGGGAAAACCGCAAAACAGTCTGTGACTTCGTGGCAGAAAATCTGCCGCAGATACATGTAGTGGATGCCGATGCGACATACCTCATGTGGCTTGACTGCAGTGCACTCACAGATGATTCTGTGGCATTTACGCAGATGATTCGCGAAAAGACAGGCCTTTATCTGTCGGAGGGAGCTGAGTTTGGAGGCAATGGCCGTTACTTTGTGCGATTGAATATCGCATGCCCCGGTTCAGTGCTTATGGAAGGGTTGGAAAGGTTAAAAAGAGCTCTCGTTTAAGCTGAATATGTACATTTTTTAAAATAAATAAGACCGGTGATCGGCCGGTCTTATCTGGTATAATTAAACATTTATGGCATACAAGATTTAGAAATATATCATGCATACGTTTGTTTTCTGATTCGATAGTTAGTATACACTAACACGAATTAGAAGTCAATAACAAATATGGATTTTTGTGATTTTTATAAATCACGTACAAATCAAAAAGAAAAGTTTTGCAAACAATAAAATGTATGTTATAATAATATAACTGAATTAAAACGAACGAAAATAAACTCACGGGGGTATTCGAAATGCGAAACAATGAATCATCAGAAAACTATTTAGAGACCATACTTATTCTCAGCAAGAAGCTTCCTGTGGTACGCTCAGTTGATATAGCAAATGAGCTTGGATTTAAGAAATCCAGCGTGAGTATAGCCATGAAAAACCTTAGAGAGAGGAACAATATCACAGTTAGTGATGCAGGATTTATCACACTCACAGATTCAGGAAGACAGATAGCAGAGATGATATACGAAAGACATGAGCTTTTGTCAGAGTGTCTTGAGAAGCTTGGTGTTGATAAGGAGATTGCAGCAGAGGATGCATGCCGTATAGAGCATGTCATCAGTTCTGAGAGCTTTGAAGCAATCAAGAAGCATATACATAAGAGCTGATATATGAAACCAGTACCGCATGGTACTGGTTTTTTAGTGTATCGTTTTTCTTGTATATATGAGAAAAATCATCTATAATAGTGAAGCTGTAATCGGCGACATAAAATCTGAAAGGGGAAAAGATGAAACAGATATTAAAATATTTAAAGGAGTACAAAAAGGAATGCATCTGTGCTCCGTTATTTAAGCTGCT
>ULPH01021601.1_pt1 | contig 25788 bp, 21 predicted proteins | sample 1953301 | NCBI WGS metagenome assembly ULPH01 (sample SAMEA4835623, study PRJEB28245) | human gut metagenome | biome: gut microbiome; material: fecal sample | place: Denmark | collected 2008 | reverse complement strand
TAGATTTAATATTTATACCAAAATAAAAAACAAGCATCAGAAACAGAGAAGGAGAATCACATGTTTGATGACAAATTTGTCTGGGGCGTGGCAAGCAGCGCATATCAGGTAGAGGGAACGGACCCGGATGACGGAAGAGGAAAGACGGTCTGGGACACTTTTACGGAGCAGGGACGCATTTTTCAAAATCAGAATGCGTACACAAGCTGTGATCACATGCACCATTATAAAGGTGACTATGCATTAATGAAAAATCTCGGAATCAAAGCATATCGTTTTTCCTTAAACTGGGCGCGGATTCTGCCGGAGGGCACTGGGCGTGTCAATGAAAAAGCGATTGCGATGTACCGCGACATGATTCTTACAATGAAGGAAAATGGCATTACACCATATATTACCCTGTTTCACTGGGAGTTTCCACAGGCGTTGCAGGAAAAGGGCGGCTGGCTGAATGAGGAAGTGGTAGACTGGTTCGGGGAATATGCAAAAGTGGTGGCAGAGAATTTTTCGGATCTCTGTGAGTATTTTATCACGATCAACGAGCCGCAATGTGTGGTAGGACTTGGGCATTTAAGCGGTGTCCATGCACCGGGATTGAAATTGTCGGTTCCGGAGACTTTTCAGATCGCGCATAATCTGTTGAAAGCGCACGGACAGGCAGTGATCAATTTAAGAAAATACGCAAAACAAAAAATCCGGATTGGCTTTGCACCGACCGGGGGAGTGGCTTATCCATACACGGACAGTGCAGAAGATATCGAGGCTGCCAGAAAAGTTTATTTTGGATTTTACAATCCGATGGATAACTGGACCTGGAATATCTCATGGTTTTCAGACCCGGTCTTTTTAGGTCATTATCCGAAAGAGGGACTGGAAAAATTCAAAGAGTATCTGCCGGAGATCACAGAGGCAGATATGCAGCTGATCCATCAGCCACTGGATTTTATGGGACAGAACATATATAATGGCTATTACGTGCGTCAGGGCGCAGACGGCGAACCGGAGTTTGTGGATCGGGAACCGGGATTTCCGAAGACGGCGTGCAACTGGCCGGTAACACCAAAAGCATTTTATTATGGAATCAAATTTTTGACAGAGCGGTATCAGCTTCCATTATATATTACAGAAAATGGTATGTCCTGCCATGACAATGTAAGCTTTGACGGCAGAGTACATGACAATGACCGAATCACATTTCTGGATTCCTACATCGGAGCCATGCAGAGGGCATATGATGAGGGAGTCGATATCCGCGGTTACTTCCAGTGGACATTTCTGGATAATTTTGAATGGTCAGAGGGATACAAGGAACGTTTTGGCATGATTTATGTGGATTTTATGACACAGCGGAGAATTGTAAAAGATTCTGCATTTTGGTATCAGAATGTGATTGGGACAAATGGAGGCAATTTATCAACAAATCAGACCACGAAAGAAATTTTATTTTTAGATCCGGTATGTACACACAACATCTGGGGCGGTACGCGATTGAGAGAGGATTTTCATTATCCGGTCGAAGGTGATGATTTATGGGAGTGCTGGGGAATTTCTGCACATCCAAATGGAGACGGAACTTTAAGAGACTGTGGATTCCGTGGAATGAAGCTGTCCGAATTGTGGAAAAAACATCCGGAAGTTTTCGGAAAGGTGGACAGTGACCGTTTCCCGCTCCTGATCAAAATTATCGATGCGAAAGATGACCTGAGCATTCAGGTACATCCAGACGATGATTATGCAAAAGTCCATGAAAATGGTTCACTTGGAAAAACAGAGTGCTGGTACATTCTCGACTGCAAGAAAAATGCGACGATCGTTATCGGACACAATTCAAGGACAAAAGAGGAATTAAGCCGGATGATCCATGAGGGAAAGTGGAGTGAATTTATCCGTGAGATCCCGATCAAAAAAGGCGATTTTCTTCAGATCGATCCGGGAACAGTTCATGCGATCAAAGGCGGAACACTCATTCTGGAAACACAGCAGAACAGTGATATTACCTACCGCGTTTATGATTATGGCCGTCTCTCCAATGGAAAGCCGAGAGAGCTACATATCGACAAGAGTATTGACGTGATCACTGTGCCTGCAAAATCGGCTGCAGACAGTGTGAAATCGGTGGCAGATCTTCCGGTCAATACGTTAAATGAACTGTATGTCTGCAAATACTTTCATATCTATAAAGTAGAAGTTTCAGGTAAAATGACTTTTGAGCAGAATGCGCCTTTTATGAATATGACAGTTACGGAAGGCAATGGAATCGTCAACGGTCAGCCGGTGAAAAAAGGAGATCATTTCATACTTCCAAATGGCTTCGGAAACGTGGAATTGCAGGGCAGAATGCAGATCATTGCCTCCACGATATAAACCAAAAACCGTTGATTATTACGGCGTGCACTGCGGGGTAGAAGCATGTAGATCAAAATTCCCCAGAGAGGAAATACACAGATGAATCAGGAAGAAAGACGAGAGAAACGAAAAAAAGATACACAGAGTGCGGTCATAGTTGTGGCAGTATTTTTTATAGTACTTGCAGTTTTGATCGGAGGAATTGTGTTTGCAGTCCATAAATTTGTAAAACCGGGAGCAGATAAACCGGAAAAGAATACTGAGAGCGTGACAACAGAGGCGACAGAAGAACCGGAAACAACTCCGGTAACCGAAGTCAGCGATCCGTTGATGGATCAGGCAATGCAGATTGCTGCCGGCATGACCTTAGAGCAGAAAGTAGCGCAGATGTTCATGATCACACCGGACGCACTGACCGGAGTGGACGGAGCAACGATGGCAGGAGATTCCACAAAGACAGCCTACACGCAGTATCCGGTAGGTGGTCTGATTTATGTGGCAAAGAACCTGACCGGAACCGATCAGACGGCACAGATGCTTACCAATATGAAGAGCTACAGTCAGGAAATAGTAGGAATTCCAGTGTTCCTCGGTGTGGATGAGGAAGGTGGAACAGTAGCAAGGATTGCATCCAACAGTGCTTTTGGAGTGACAGATGTTGGAAATATGAGTGATGTAGGAGCGACCGGGGATTCCCAGAATGCATACAATGCAGGAAGTACGATCGGAACGTATCTGAACACACTTGGTTTTAATATGGATTTTGCTCCGGTTGCGGATGTGTTGACGAATCCGGATAACACTGTGATCAAAGACCGGTCATTTGGTTCAGACAGCCAGCTTGTGGCGGATATGGTCTGTGCTGAGATGCAGGGACTGAACGAACACCAGATATTAAGCGTGGTAAAACATTTTCCGGGACAGGGAGCTACAGCAGGGGATTCCCATGACGGGGCAGTTTCTACAGATAAATCTTTGGATGACCTGCTGGCAAATGAGCTTGTTCCATTCCAGCAGGCAGTGAATAACGGAGCATCTTTTGTGATGGTAGGACATATTTCAGCACCAGCTGTTACAGGGGATGATACGCCGGCTTCGCTTTCCTCTGTCATGGTGACAGATGTGCTTCGCAACCAGCTTGGCTTCCATGGTGTAGTGATCACAGACGCAATGAATATGGGGGCGGTCACCGGAACATACAGTTCTGCTGATGCGGCAGTGACGGCAATTCAGGCAGGTGTGGATATGATCTTAATGCCGGAGGATTTCCAAAGTGCATATCAGGGTGTGATGGATGCAGTGGCTGGTGGAACGATCACAGAGGATCGTATCAATGAATCTGTTGCAAGGATCATCAAAGTGAAACTTACAATGTAGTATAATAACACTTTACTTTTTGAAATTGTTATGTTATTCTGTGACTATGGTGCGGTAAGTGTACCATAGAAATATTTTTTGGAGGTACTTTTCAATGAACAAAGGTACAGTAAAGTGGTTTAACAACCAAAAAGGATACGGATTCATCTCCGACGAACAGGGAAATGATGTATTCGTTCACTACTCAGGTCTTAATATGGAAGGTTTCAAATCCTTAGAAGAAGGCGCTGCAGTAGAATTTGAAGTTGTTGAAGGTGCAAAAGGACCACAGGCAACAAACGTAACAGTAGTAAGATAATTTTATTATCGCTTGTTACTACAGTCTAAATCAGTAGTTTCATGTACCTTTTTCTTTATTAAATAGAACTTGTTTTATTTTTCTAGATTAAGATATTGCAAACAATGGATTTGAAAAAGAGTGTCGGTTTTCCGGCACTCTTTTTTGTATACATAACTAAAAAATCCATGCAAACAGTCTTGAAGAATCTGGAGGGGTTCTATATAATAAAAAGGAGATAGATAATGCCAAATTTCCGAAATTAACCAACCGTGTGCACTATCTGAAACATGAAGAGGGAGGCGTAAACGCAGTGTGTGAAATAATGAGAAAATATTCAGAAGAAGTCGCAGAAAAAGCATATCTGCAGGGCGAGGAAGCCGGCAAAGAAATCGGTCAACGCCACACCGCCATCGCCGAACTCCAGTCCGAATCCAGATAACAGAAAAACATAAGGAAACATGACAAAGAAACCATTTTTTAAAGGATGGTTTCTTTTTTTTAAGTTCATTTAAGGTTCGCCTGATAAGATATGTGCAAAGGAAAGGAGACACTTATGGCAGATCAGATGATATTTAAAAGGTGTGAGATCAAATATATGTTGGATATCACGCAGGCGGAACTGTTAAAAAATCAAATGAAACAGTACATGACCGCAGACGAGCATGGAGTGAGTACAATATGCAGTCTCTACTTTGATACACCGGACTATCTGCTGATCCAAAGATCAATGGAACACCCGGTTTATAAAGAAAAACTGAGATTGAGAAGTTATGGCACGGCAGACAAGGACACGACCGTTTTTGTGGAACTGAAGAAGAAGTATGAGTCCGTTGTATACAAAAGAAGAATTGCAATGACGGAGGACGAGGCAGAACGTTACCTGCTTTTTCATGAAAAAGTAAAAGACACACAGATTACCAGAGAAATCGATTACTGTCTGAAAAATTATAAAAAGCTGGCTCCGGCAGTGATGCTTTCCTATGAGAGAGAAGCTTTTTATGCGAAGGACGATCACGAGTTCCGGATCACGTTTGATCAGAACATTCTCTGGAGAAATTACGACCTTTCTCTTTGTAAAGGAATTTACGGAGAAGCAATTTTAGATAAAAATAAAGTGCTTATGGAAGTGAAAACGGCGGGCGCAATACCGCTCTGGATGGTTCATTTTCTGACAGAAAATCAGATTTACAAAACGTCATTTTCCAAATATGCGACCGCCTACCGCACGATTTATGCGAGAGAGCAGAGAAGAAGCTGTCCACCGGAAAATTTCTTTGTGTTTACCGGAGATGAGGTTGTGCAGCAGGCAATAAAATGTTAAAAAAGAAATGGAGAAATTAATATGTTAAACAATTTATTTACAGGAATTTTTGATACAGCAGGTGCGGCGGTGATTTCCGTGCCAGATTTTTTGCTCTGTATTGTGGTGTCACTGCTGATCGGGGCATTCATCACATGGGTTTACACTTATAAAAGCCGCTATACGACAAGCTTTGCAGTGACACTCGCAATGCTTCCGGCAATCGTTTGCATTGTTATCATGATGGTAAACGGAAATGTAGGTGCCGGAGTGGCTGTGGCAGGAGCATTTTCGCTTGTACGTTTCCGTTCTGTGCCGGGAACTGCAAAAGAGATCGGAACCATTTTTCTTGCAATGGCGGCAGGACTGATCGCAGGGATGGGGTATCTTGGATTTGCAGTATTGTTTTCACTCATTATGGGAGCCGTGATGTTTGTGTTAAATGTGACCGGATTCGGTGTAAAAAAAGCAGAAGTAAGAGAAAAAACACTTCGTATCACAATCCCAGAGGATTTAAATTACGGAGCAGCATTTGATGATCTTTTTGAAAAATATTTATCATCCTGTGAAGTAGTCGCTGTGAAAACCTCCAATATGGGAAGTCTTTACAAACTTACCTATCATGTGACGTTAAAAGACAATGCGGAAGAGAAAACATTTCTCGATGAATTGAGATGCAGAAACGGAAATCTGGAAATCAGTATGATGAGACAGGAGGCAAATGTCAATGAGTTATAGAAGAAAAAAACTGCTGGCATTGTTTTGTGCTACGGCATTATCCATGACGGCAGTGGCAGGCTGTACAGGGACAAAGAGCAGTACTGGCAATGTTGTTTCCTCGGAAACAGAAACAAATGCAGAAGAAACATCAGCACAGAGTGAAGCAGGAACTTTTTCAAGTGCAGATATGTTTACTGAGCGGGATCTGGCAGGAACCTATGAGGAGAGTGGGGCAGTTTATGCCACACTTTCCGATGATGGTATCACAGGGGAAACGGATGGCGTTGCGATCAATGGACAGATGGTGACGATCACGGCAGAAGGGACATATATTTTTTCCGGAACACTGTCGGAAGGACAGATTGTGGTGGACGCAGATAATGCGAAAGTGCAGATCGTATTTGATAATGTGGACATTACCTGTGCTTCAAGTGCAGCAGTGTATGTAAAAAGCGCAGAGAAAGTATTTGTAACGCTTGCAGAAGGATCGCAGAATACGCTTCGCAATACGGATGAGTATGTTGCGATTGACGACAACAACATTGATGCCGTGATTTTTGCAAAATCAGACCTTACGTTAAACGGCACTGGAAGTCTGACGATCATATCAGCAGAAGGACATGGAATTGTATCCAAAGATGATCTGAAAATCACAGGCGGTACATACGATATCACAGCAGCAGGGCACGCATTATCGGGAAAAGACAGTGTGCGTATCGCAGATGGAACCTTTATTTTAACCGCAGAAAAAGATGGCATTCATGCGGAAAATGCAGATGATGAAGAAAAGGGCTATATTTATATTGCAGATGGTGATTTTACGATCACAAGTGATGGCGATGGCATGGACGCTTCCAATATCGTGCAGATCGAGGATGGAACACTTGACATCACAGCTGGGGGCGGCGCTGCAAACAGTCTGAAAACGCATGAGTCAGATGTGCCGGGTGGACCGGGTGGCGGAATGCCACAAAACGGCGAGAAACCGGACGGAGAAAGCATGCCACAGATGGGCGAAAAGCCGGACGGAGAAAATATGCCACAGGATACCACAACCGACGAGAGCGGCACCAGCACAAAAGGAATCAAGGCAGGTGGCGGCATGTACTTAAATGGAGGAACTTACCAGATTGATTCCGCAGATGATTCCATCCACAGCAACGCAAATATTACGATCGCAGATGGAACATACACGCTTGCGACAGGCGATGATGGTGTGCATGCAGATGATGCACTGATAGTAAATGGTGGTACGATCACCGTGACAGAGAGTTATGAAGGTCTGGAAGGCCTGACGGTGACGATCAACGATGGAACGATTGATATCACTGCAAGTGATGACGGTATCAATACAGCAGGCGAGAAAATGGAATTAAACGGTGGATATATCCACATTCTGGCAGGTGGCGACGGCGTGGATTCCAACGGCGATCTGACGATCAACGGCGGTGAGATCTACATTGACGGTCCGTCTGATAACGGAAACAGTGCGATCGATTACGGCGACCGGTCGTCTGCGTATGTGAACGGCGGAACGCTTGTGGCAATCGGCAGCAGCGGCATGGCAGAGGGGATGAGTGATTCTTCCAAACAGAAGGTTCTTATGGTAAAATTAGGAGAACAAATGGAAGCCGGCAACGTTGTGCTGACAGACAGTGAGGGAAATGTGATCGTAAGTTACACGGCATTAAAAACCTATGACTGTGTGATCATCAGCACCGCAGAGGTGGAGAGCGGAGCAACGTACACGCTCACAACATCGGGAACGACGACAGAAGTGACCGCAGAATAAAAACAGCTGAGGGCAGGAATCGGTATCACTGTGAAATAAACGAAAGGCATGGGATTTTGTATGAGGTTATTGCTTGCAGAAGATGAAGCGGATTTGAGCCGTGCGCTTGTCACGGTGTTAAAACATAACAATTACTCGGTAGACGCTGTGTACGATGGTGCAGAAGCCTTGGACTATCTGGAAAACGGTGACAATTATGACGGCGTGATCTTAGATATCATGATGCCCAAAATGGATGGTATCACCGTATTAAAAACAATCCGCAGACATGGAAATTCCGTTCCGGTCCTGCTGCTCACAGCAAAGGCAGAGATTGATGACCGTGTGGAGGGTTTAGACAGTGGCGCAGACGATTATCTGCCGAAACCATTTTCCATGAAAGAGCTTCTGGCGAGGATCCGGGCAATGACAAGGAGACAGACGGACACGACCGATAATGTGCTGGCATTTGGCGATATTGCACTGAACCGTTCTACCTACCAGCTCACAGGACCGGAGAATCCAGAAGGTATCCGTCTTGCTGGCAAGGAATACCAGATGCTTGAAATGCTCATGTCTAATCCAGGACAGGTCATTTCCCCGGATCTTTTTATGGATAAAATCTGGGGCTACGATTCAGAAGCGGAACAAAATGTCGTATGGGTATATATTTCCTATTTGAGAAAAAAATTAACCTCCATTGGAAGTCAGGTGAAGATCAGGGCGGCCAGAGGACTTGGATATTCATTGGAGAAAGACAATGCTTAAAAAATTAAGAAGAAAATTTATTGCAATTGCAATGCTGTCTGTTTCTATCGTGCTGATCGCAATTGTCGGTACGATCAATATTGCAAACTACATCAGTACCAATCAGGCGTTGGATGCAAGACTCTCCCTGATCGCTGACAACGGAGGTACTTTCCCGGATATGACACCCGGAGATTTTGGAAAAAAATTGGAACCTAAGTCAGATCAGCCACCGGCAATGAATGACCTGCAAAAGCATGGAATTTCGCAGGAAAGTCCGTTTGACACCCGGTATTTTACAGTGACGATCGCACCGGACGGTACAGTGGAATCTGTGGATACCGGAAAAATTGCTTCCATCTCAGCCGGGACAGCGGAGGAATACGCAGCGGAGCTGTGGAAAAAAGGAAAGAAAAAAGGCTTTTTCGCTGATTATAAATACCTTGCAACGGACAGTGACGGCTCGACGATGTATGTATTTTTAAACTGTCAGCGGGAAATCTCTACAATAAGAACATATGTTCTTGCCAGCGTGGGAACAGGAGCACTCGGACTTGTCATTGTGTTTGTCATGATCTACTTTTTCTCCGGAAAAGTGTTAAAACCGGTGTCAGAAAGCTATGAGAAACAGAAACGCTTTATCACGGACGCAAGCCATGAGATCAAAACGCCACTCACGATCATCGATGCCAACACCGAAGTCATAGAGATGATGGAGGGGGAAAACGAGTGGACGCAGAGTACGAGAAAACAGATCGCAAGACTGACTTCCCTCACGGAAAAACTGGTGTTTCTCTCCCGCATGGATGAGGAAGGGACAAAGCTGGAAAAAGTGTCATTTTCACTTTCGGATGCAGTGCTTGATACCGCAGAGGGATTTCGCTCTGTCGCAAAAACAAAAGGAAAACAATTTGAGATCAATGTGGCAGAGCATGTGGAATATGTCGGCGATGAAAAAAATATCCGGCAGATGATCTCCCTGCTTTTGGACAATGCAATGAAATATTCCTCAGAGCAGGGCATCATCCGCATCGCACTAAAAACTTCCGGAAAAAACAAAATCATCACCGTGTGGAATACCACAGACCAGATCGAAAAAGGAAAGCTGGATATGCTTTTCGAGCGTTTTTACCGTATGGACGCTTCCCACAATTCTAAGACCGGGGGCTTTGGAATCGGACTTTCCGTCGTGTATGCGATCGTGAAAGCACACAAGGGCAAAATCTCAGCCAAAAGCGAGGACGGAAAATCAATCTTATTTACCGTGGTATTGTAGTGTCTGGCTTCCCCCTCTCTCCCGGCTTTTACTTGGTTTTCATTATGGAATAGATAAAAGGGTTTCTTATAAAACTTGCTCGAATTGCGGCTTTATCAGTGTTCACATTTTGACTTTTTTGATTGTTTATATTCATTCAGAAATGGACAGTCCGCACAATGTGTTCGTCTGCGGCCACACTTCCTTCTTATCTGTATCGTGCGCAAGTTACATGCCGGAAAATCAGCAGATGAGCAGGTCAAAAATCACTCAGGCTTTCTTTGATTTTTGACCTGCAATAAAGGATGCTGATTCCGGCATTTACTTGCGCTAGATACAGATAAAGGAAGTGTGTCCCAGACGGACACATTGCGTGGACTGTCCATTGATGAATGTACATAAACTTAAAGTCAAAATGTGAACACTGATAAAGCACTCAATTCTCACAAAAGTTTTATAAGGAACCCTTTTATCCATTCCATAGCTTTACACTTTGGCAAAAGCCGGGAGAGAGGGGGAAGCCAGACGCTACAATTCGTCAAATGAAATCTGATTTTTCGTCAGAAAGCGTTTGAGGAGGGTGTCCCACTCGTGCTCAAGAGTTTTGTCGGTCGAGAAAATCCGGTAAGAGATACCCGTGGTCACGGTCAGTTCTCCATTCTGGAAGCGGATATTTAAGAACACGGCGGAAATATCATTTTCCGTGAAAGAGCTTCCGGTCTGGGAGAGGGTGCGTTTGAGATTTTCCGGCGATAACAGGAGGGAAAACTTGAAATAAGAAGGAGTTTTCTTTCCTTTGATCAGGTTGAAACAGGAACTGCGCAAAAGACCATACGGAACAAAGGAAAGCCCGGTGAGATTCTGTTCTTCGAGTTCTTCCAAGGTGTAGAAGTCTTTTTGCAGCGTGCCGTCGATATGGCAGGATACATTTGTTGTGATGACAGCCTCCTGAATGAGAAAGTGGTCAAACACATCCTGGCACAGTAATTTATTCATAAAGTCTTTGACTTCGGCAATTTTTAAAGCGATCATAAAATCCTCCCAAAAGAAAATGGTATCAACATAAATTTATCATTGGTTTGTTTTCTTGTAAATAACTGAAATGACAAATTAGAGAAAATATGCTAGAATACAGAGGATTTGCGAATGCAAAATACAGAATGATTATACAGATTTGCAGCCGCAGATAAAAAGTCTGAGGTTTGATGGAAAGGTTGGTAACAGATATGACAGAAACAGAAAATTTATTTGATTTACTGGAAAAAGGAATCTCACCGGCGCACGCAGTGAGCGCATGCGAAAAAAGACTGACAGATGCCGGTTTTGAAGTGGTTGATTATGGTACGGCATGGAACTTAAAAGCGGGCGGAAAATATGTGGTAAATCATCATGAAACGACATTGTTTGCATTCACATTACCGCAGAATTGGAGTGACAGAGAGCCTGCAATCCGCATTGCAGCAGCACATACAGATTTCCCATGCTTAAGGATCAAACCGTCCTGCGATATTCAGACAAACGGATACGCACAGGTGAATGTGGAAGTTTACGGCGGCGCAATCTTAAATACATGGCTCGACCGTCCACTCGGTGTAGCCGGAAGAGTTGCAGTGCGCAGTGGGGATGTGTTTACACCAAAAGTGGTCATGTTCCAGTCTGAAAAAAATCTTATGACCATCCCGAATCTTGCAATCCACATGAACCGTGAGGTGAACAAGGGCGTGGAATTAAATAAGCAGACGGAACTGCTCCCAATCTGCGGACTTTCCGATGATGCAGACTATTTTCTTGATTTTCTTGCAAAAGAGCTTGCTGTGAAAAAAGAGGATATTCTTGATTTTGAGCTGACTATTTACAATAAAGAAAAGCCGGAGTTTGTGGGATTAAACGATGAGTTTATCTCTGCATCCAGACTCGATAACTTAAATTCCTGTTCTGCACTGGTGTCTGCGATCATCGACAGCGACAGGGCGGACGGCATGAATCTCATTGCACTGTTCGATCACGAGGAGATCGGAAGCCGTTCCAAACAGGGTGCCGGTTCCATTCTGCTCCATGATATGCTGGTGCGCATTCTGACCGAGTGCGGACTGGAAAAAGAAGTGTGGAACAGACTGTACAACAGCATGATTTTATCCGTGGATGTGGCACATGGACTTCATCCAAACTATGCCGGAAAGATGGATCTGACCAACAAGCCGGTGCTTGGAAAAGGATTCTGTATCAAGGAAGCATGCTCCCAGTCCTATGCCACAGACTGTGGTGCGGTCGCAGTGATCCAGCAGATCTGTGAGAAGAATCAGATTCCATATCAGAAATTTGTGAACCGTTCGGATCTTGCAGGAGGTGGCACATTAGGCTCGATCGCATCAGCGTTACTTCCGGTAAAAACAGTAGATATCGGAATCCCATTGCTTGCAATGCATTCTGCAAGAGAACTGATGGCAGCAACAGACCAGCAGGCATTGAAGGATCTGGTGAGCGCTTATTTTGGCTGAAAGGCAAAAAAGATACATACAGCATGAAGTATGAATTTGACAGGAGAATCAGGTGAGAAAAAAATTTTTTTCCTATGTGGCAGGGAGTGCGGCGTGTGCAGCACTCATTCTGCTTTCGGGGTGTCAGCAGACAACGAATCAATTATCCGATATTACCCGCTATGTGGAGGAGAAAATTGCGGAAGGAAAAGGCACGGAAGTAAAAAGTAAAGAACAGGAAGCGGACACTGAGCAGGCAGCAGTTTCCGGGGAAACAGAGAAGCAGGCAGAGCCATCCGTTGAAAAGCAGTCTGCGGACTGTTATGCATATCAGACGCTTCCGGAGGAAGTACGCACTGTGTACGATGAGGTTTATGATGCGATTCTCTATGAAAAAGAAGATGTGGCGCTGAGCACGTTAGACAACGAAGTCCTGCATCAGGCGTATGTTTCGGTGATGGCGGACCACGGCGGACTGTTCTGGGTATCGGGCTACACTTACACGCAGTATACCAGAGGGGAAAAGCTGGTGGATCTCCATTTTACACCAAAGTTTACCATGACGGATGCCGAGCGGATGGACATGCAGGCACAGATCGACGAGACAGTCAGTCAGATTTTGGCAGGGATCGATGCGCAAGCGCCGGATTATGACAAAGCAAAATATGTGTTTGATTATCTGGCTTCGAATGTTGCGTACAGCACAGGTGCGCCGGACAATCAGAACATCATCAGTGTGTTTGTCAATGGGGAAACGGTTTGTCAGGGATACGCTGCAGCAACGCAGTATCTTCTGGAAAAACTGGACATTCCCTGTGCAGTGGTGGCCGGAACGGCAGACGGACAGTCTCATGCATGGAATCTGGTAAAGCTGGATGGAGAGTATTATTACATGGATACGACATGGGGAAATGCCACCTACAGCGGTGATGGAATGGGGCTGGATTCCTTTATCAATTATAATTATTTTGCAGTTACGACCGGGGAATTACAGAAAACGCATCAGCCGAATGACGATATTATCGTTCCGGTGTGTCAGGCGGTAAAAGACAATTATTATGTCCATGAAAATCTTTATTTTGACACATGGGATGCAGACAACATCGGAAATGTATATCGGACTGCCTATGAGCAGGGAGATGGTTTCTGCTCCGTCAGGTTTGCAGACAGGGAGCTGTACGAACAGGCATTCTCCTACTTTATCACGGATCAGAAGATCGTGCATTACTGCAAAGGACTGACATCTTTATATTATCTGGAAGATTCCGACCAGAACGTGCTGACTATAAAATTTTAATAAAAATCATAATATCCTCTATACAAAGTAAAGTTTTTATGTTAATGTTACGTAGTAATCAATACTACATGTAATAGAAAAAAGAAACTTTTGATATAATAATGAATAACATTTAGAAAACAAGGAGGATACTATGTATAAGATTGTAATAGACAGTTGTGGGGAATTACCGGAAGAATTAAAACAGGACGGACATTATGAGACCGTTTCATTGGAGCTGGAAGTAGACGGATGCCGTATCAGGGATGACAGCACATTTGATCAGTTAGACTTTTTGAGAAGAGTGAAAGAGAGTCTGAAAGGACCAAAGTCCTCCTGCCCGTCACCGGAGCAGTATATGGATGCATATGAGGGTGAGGCAGACCATGTTTATGTTGTGACATTGTCCGGCGGCTTAAGCGGCTCTTACAACAGTGCAGTGCTCGGAAAGAATCTCTATGAGGAAGAGCACACAGACGCAAAGAAAATTTATGTGTTCAATTCAAAATCAGCGTCCATCGGTGAGACGATCATCGGCATGAAGATTCAGGAATTTGAGGAAGCCGGATGCAGTTTCGACGAGGTTGTGGAGAAGGTGGAAGAGTACATCCAGTCCATGAACACCTATTTTGTATTGGAGACGTTAGAGACATTGAGAAAGAATGGCAGACTTTCCAATCTGAAAGCATTTATTGCCAATTCATTAAATATCAAGCCTGTTATGGGCTCAACAAAGGAGGGCTTAATCTGCCAGTTAGATCAGGCGCGTGGTATGAACAAAGCACTTGAGCGTATGGTGAAGGATATGATCTCAAAGACAAAAGACTGTGAGAACCGTGTTCTCGCAATCGCACACTGCAACTGCCCGGAGCGTGCAAAAGCAGTGAAAGAAAAAATCGAGAAGATTGCGAAGTTCAAAAAGATCATCATCATCAACACCGCAGGTGTCAGCAGCATGTATGCCAACGACGGCGGTGTGATCATGGCAGTATAGTCAGATGCAGACATTAACTTACGAAGAAACAGTAACAGCGATTGAAAATAAAAGAAGATTTGGAAACTTAAAGGGTGTCGAGATCTCAAAGATAATGTTAGAGAAGTTAGGACACCCGGAGAAAGATTTACGCATCATACACATAGCAGGGACGAACGGCAAAGGCTCCGTCTCTGCTTTTTTGCGCTCTGTTTTTGAATGTGCAGGATTGAAAACCGGGATGTTTACTTCTCCACATCTGGTGGATTTCAGGGAGCGCATCCAGGTGCAGGGAGATATGATCTCAAAAGCGGATACCACGCGCCTTGGAAACAGGCTTCTCTCTATGGATTTTGGCGTTTATCCGACGATGTTTGATTACTGTCTTGCGATGGCATTGCTGTATTTTAAGGAGCAGCAGTGTGATGTTGTGATTTTGGAGACCGGACTTGGTGGAACGTATGACTCCACGAATGCCTGCGGTGTGCCGGATGTGACTGTCATCGCAAAAATTGGTTTTGACCATATGGCGATCCTCGGGGACACACTTGCCAAAATTGCGGCAGAGAAAGCCGGAATCGTCAAGCACGGCACAGCACTTGTTTTAGAGAGCCAGGAGAAAGAAGCGATGGACGTGTTAAAACAGGCGGCGGAGCGGGCAGACATCAAAACCACAAAAGTTGTAAACTGGGACGAAATTAAAATCCTGCCACAAAAGGACGGAAAACAGTGTTTTTCCTATGCGGGATACGATGCAGTCACAATGAAAATGCTCGGTGTGCACCAGTATGAAAATGCCGTGGCGGCAATGCTTGCAGCAGAATTATTTTTTGAAAAATATTTTGCAGGAAAAAAGAATGTGCCGGAACTGAAAGCTTTGCAGCATGCGATCCGGGAAGGAATCGACCGGACGCAGTGGATGGGACGCATGGAACTTGTGAGCAATGATCCGTTTTTCCTGATGGACGGTGCGCATAACAGTAATGGTGTGGAGGCGCTGAAAAAAAGTCTGGAGACAATGTATCCGGATGAAAAATTCCATTTTATCATGGGTGTCATGGCGGATAAAGATTATGGGGAGATGATCCGGGAACTTCTTCCGCTGGCACTGGATTTTAAGACAGTGACTGTGGAGAGTGAGAGGGCATTGCAGGGAGAGGCGCTCGCAGACTGCATCCGGGCAAAAGGGATCCCGGCGGAGGCGTATCAGAAACTTGCGGATGTGCTGCCGGATTTCTCAAAATCATCCGCAGAAAAGACAGTGGCATTCGGCTCACTGTATTTTATCGGGGAGATCAAAGCATTTCTGCAGGGAAAACAGTAACATGGTTTCCGGAAAATCTGGGAAAAGCAGCGTCCGTGCCTAATCATTACAGAAAAGTTACAAAATAGCATGGATTTAATATATTTTTAAAATTAATCATATGGTAATATTTATTTTTTTCATCTATAATAACAACAGTCTGTGCATATAATAAAAAAAGAAAACAGACAGTTATTTTTTGTGAAAAACAGGTAGAGTTTTTGCAGAAAAGCACGTTGATCGTGCAGCACAAGCAGGAGAATGAGAGAAAGAATTACGTATGGTATTTAGCAGTTTTGAATTTTTGTTCCGGTTTCTGCCGGCTTTTTTAATCATATATTTTATCACACCGAAGAAGTTCCGCAATGCAGTACTCTTTTTGGGGAGCATTGCCTTCTACACCTATGGAGAGGCGCAGTATGTCCTGTTGCTGTTAGCGTCAGTCACGGTGAACTATGTGATCGCACGCAGCATGTATAAGACACCGGAGGACGGAAGAGGCAGAAGACAGGCAGTACTGCTTGTTCTGGCACTTTGCTACGATTTCGGAATGCTCTTTTTCTTTAAATACAGCGGTCTGACCACAAAGCTGCCGCTTGGGATCAGTTTTTACACTTTCCAGATCGCAGCGTATGTGATCGATGTGTACCGTGGCATTGTTCCGGCAGAAAAATCTTATGTTAACCTTGGAACCTATCTGACGATGTTTCCACAGCTGATCGCCGGACCGATCGTAAACTATACCGAGGTGAGCAGCTGCCTGAAAAGAAGGACGGTGACAGCACGGGATTTTGAGAGTGGCGTCCGTATCCTTGTGATCGGACTCGGATCCAAAGTCATTATCGCTGACCGGGTGGGAATGTTGTGGAACAACGTGCAGACGATCGGGTTTAACAGTATCTCAACGACGTTGGCGTGGCTGGGTGCGGTCGCATATTCCATGGAGCTGTATTTTGATTTCGCAGGATATTCGATGATGGCGATCGGACTCGGAAAAATGTTAGGATTCCAGATTCCGGTAAACTTCCGTTTTCCATATATCTCAAAATCAGTGACGGAGTTCTGGCGCCGCTGGCACATTACACTGGGACGGTGGTTCCGCGATTATGTATACATTCCGCTCGGAGGAAGCCGGAAAGGCAGACTGCGGACGATGTTCAACCTTTTTGCTGTGTGGATACTGACCGCGCTGTGGCACGGGGCAGGGTATAATTTCCTGATCTGGGGCGGCATGCTGCTCGGGGCTTTATTTCTGGAAAAATTGTTTTTGCTTCCATTTTTACAGAAAAGCAAAGTGATCGGACATGTCTATCTGTTACTGTTTGTGCCTGTGACCTGGATGGCATTTACGATCACGGATGTTCAACAGCTTGGAATTTATCTGACACGTATGTTTCCGTTTGTGAATGCACATACCGGCATGGTCAATTCCATGGATTACATCAAATATCTGAAAGATTATGACAGCCTGCTGGCGATGGGAGTTCTTTTTGCAACTCCGGTTCCGGCGGTGATTTATGGAAGAATAAAGCGGGGGATGCTCGGTACGCTGGCAATTGCGGTGATCTTTGCACTCAGCATGTACTACCTTGCGGTATCTGCAAACAATCCATTTTTATACTTTAATTTTTAGATAACAGGAAGGAGCAGAAATGAAAAAAATCAGATATTGCAAAATCACCATTCTGATTTTAGCTGGCTGGGCAATCCTGTCAGCAATAGGATTTCTGGGAAAAGATACGATTTACAGCCGTTATACGGTCAATCCGGTAAAAACACCGTACTTTGTTCTGGTCATGCAGGGCATACACGATGGGATTTATCCATGGAGCAGCGACCATGAGTCACTCTGGGATAAATGGGAACATCTGGCAGAACTGAGAAGAGATGAGGAGCAGATCTCCGCGACTGAGAGCACAGAACCTGCCGCAGTGGGAACGGAGAGTATGGCAGAAACGGAGAAAGTGGCGGAGACAGAGCAGGAGGAAGTAAGAAGCTTTCATGCGGTGGACGCCGGGTACTTCTCGGACGCAGTGTTTATCGGTGACTCGAGAACTGTGGGACTTCATGATTACGGCGGACTCGATGACAGCACTTTTTATGCGACAGTCGGCATGAACATATACAGCCTCTGGACAGAAAAGTTCTGTGAAGTGGACGGGGAAAAAGTGACATTAGAGGAAGCGCTTAAGGCAAAAAAATACGGGAAAATCTATTTCCAGATCGGGATCAATGAGATGGGAAGGGGAACGCTGGACGGTTTCATGACAGCCTATGAGGATTCTGTGGAAAAATTCCGGGAACTGCAGCCGGACGCTGTGATCTTCGTTCAGGGGATCATGAAGGTTGCAAAAGAAAAAAGTGATAAAGATCCGATCTTTAACAATGTGGGAATCGAGCAGCGGAATGAGCGGATCGCTGCACTCGCAGACGGAAAAAATATCTTTTACCTTGACATGAATCAGGTCGTATGCGATGAGGAAGGCAACTTAAAGAGCAGTCTGACGTTCGACGACATTCATCTGTATGGTTCAAAATATGGAATCTGGGTGGATTACCTGAAGGAGAATGGAATCTGAAAAAACGCTATGGTGCAGGAAATAGCATCATAGCGTTTTTTTTAATCGTTTTCCTTAAAAATCGTGAAGGAATTTTTGTTGAATTCCAAAATGCCGGCATCTCTCAATTTGCACAATTCATTGGACATGGCAGAGCGGTCGACAGAGAGATAGTCGGCAAGCTGCTGGCGGTTGAATGGAATGGTAAAGGTTGAAGCATTGGCTTTTTTCGATTCCATGGACAGGTAGGAGAGCAGTTTCTCTCTGGTGGTGCGCTTGGACATATGTTCTAACTTGCGGTTTAACTGGAAATTTTTCCGGGACACTAACGTTAGAAGATTGCGGATCAGCCGGTTGTGAAACGCACAGGCGGAGGGGCAGACCGTCAGGATCTTAGAGACCTCCAGAAACAAAATGCGGCAGGTGGAAGCAGCAAAAATATTCATTTCCAGCGGTTCGGTGGAATTGATCGCATAGGCTTCCCCGAAAATATCGCCCGGGACACATTCTGCCATCAGATTGGCATTGCCCCAGAAGTCCTCTTTTACAATGTGTACACTCCCCTCCAGCACAATGCCGATGCCTGTGATGGTTTCCCCATAGGAAAAAATGATCTCATCTTTGATAAATGTCGTCTCCCGTGCAGAGAGGCAGGAGAGCATGTCCCTGATCTCATCGGTTGTGATCCCTGTGAATACAGAGGTCTGTAATAAAAGCAGATCGTCGTTTGTCATAGAAACTCCTTTCGAATGTATGTATAGAACATTGGCTCGGTAATTGTGAAACTCCTCGTAAGCTGTACAACATTGTTCAAAATTAACAAAATTTTCGAAAACACGCTTTCGCTACGTGTCGCTGGTAACGGTACTAAGAAGCCAGTCGCAACTGACGTTACGCCTGCCTTCTAAGTGCCGACCGCTCCCCAGTGTTTTCTCAAGCTTTTGTTAATTTTTCACAATTTGATTTATGTTATGAAGGAGTTTCACAATTACCTACCCAATGTTCGTAGAATAAAACATAATTACGTTGTAAAAACAACGGAAAAATTTTCTTTATTATATTAGTATGCACATAGAAAGTCAAATGAAACAAATAATAGATATGCAGACAACAGGAGGAATGGAAGATGGTAAGAAGAATTATAGAGATCGACGAGGAAGCATGTGTAGGATGTGGTCTTTGCGCAGAGGCATGTCATGAGGGAGCAATCGCAATGGTGAATGGAAAAGCGAAGCTTATGCGCGATGATTATTGTGACGGTCTCGGCGACTGTCTGCCGGCCTGTCCGGTAGATGCAATCCATTTTGTGGAGCGTGAGGCAGCAGCTTATGATGAGAAGGCAGTGGAAGAGCATAAAAAGAGCAAAGAGGCGGCAAAGATACCATGCGGATGTCCGGGAAGTCAGGCGAGAGCCATCCGGAGAGAGGCAGATGCAGACAGAAGCGCAGAGCTGCAGACGGCAGGAGAAATCGGTTCCGAACTGATACAGTGGCCGGTACAGATCAAGCTTGCACCGGTCCGTGCGCCATACTTTGACGGCGCAAAGCTGCTGATCGCAGCGGACTGCAGTGCATACGCCTACGGAGATTTCCACCGTAAATTCATCCGCAGCCATGTGACACTGATCGGGTGTCCAAAGTTAGATGATGTGGACTATTCTGAGAAGTTGACAGAAATTATCAAAAACAACGACATCAAATCTGTTACAATAACACGTATGGAAGTGCCTTGCTGTGGCGGAATTGAGATGGCTGCGAAAAAAGCACTGCAGAACAGTGGAAAATTCATTCCATGGCAGGTAGTGACCATTTCTACGGACGGAAGAATCCTGGAATAACAGTAAAATTCTGCGGTTGTCTCCACTTACAGGAGATATTCGGAAAAAAGAAAGAGAGGACGAAAATATGAGTGAAACAAGCGTAAATCAGAGAAAAGTGGCAATGATCGGATGCGGTTTTGTAGGATCTGCAACAGCATTTGCATTAATGGAAAGCGGTCTGTTTTCCGAGATGGTTCTGATCGATGCTGATAAAAACAGGGCAGAGGGAGAGGCGCTGGACATCAGCCATGGACTTCCTTTTGCAAGACCAATGAAAATCTATGCCGGAGATTATGATGATATTGTGGATGCAGCGATCATCATCGTGACAGCAGGCGCCAATCAGAAACCGGATGAGACAAGATTAGACCTTGTCCAGAAAAATGTTGGTATTTTCAAATCCATCATTCCGGAAATTGCAAAAAGAAACTGCGGAGGAATCCTGTTGATCGTTTCCAATCCGGTGGATATCCTGACCTATACGGCATTGAAATTGTCCGGTTTCCCGGAAAACCGGGTGCTTGGCTCCGGAACGGTGTTAGATACTGCAAGATTAAAATACAACCTCGGAGAGCATCTGAATGTGGACAGCCGGAGTGTACACGCATTCATCATCGGCGAACACGGCGACAGCGAGCTTGCAGCATGGAGCAGCGCCACTGTTTCGGGTGTGCCGATCAATACATTCTGCGAGATGCGCGGACACTTCAACCATGACGAAGCGACCGAGCGTATTGCAGAGAATGTAAAAAACAGTGCTTACGAGATCATTGCAAAGAAAAAGGCGACCTACTTTGGAGTTGCAATGGCAGTGCGCAGAATCTGCGAGGCGATCATCCGCGACGAAAAATCCATTTTACCGGTATCGAATCTGATGCACGGAGAATTCGGGATTTCCGATATTTCCTTAAGCATGCCGGCAATCGTGGGAGCGCACGGTGTGGAAAACCGGATCCCGATCACTCTCGATGAGGAGGAAACAGAAAAACTGCAAAGTTCTGCCGGCACTTTAAAGAAAATTATTGAAGAAGTGTTATAAAAAATGATAGAATGAAAGAAAAAGCCAGACATATTTTGTGTTTGGCTTTTCTTAAGTCTGGAGAGAAAAACATGGAAAAAATATTAATCTATCAGGTAAAAGAAAAAGAAGCGGTAAAACAGCTGCTTGCGCCAATGAAAATCCGTCTGGAGGAGATCGAAGCCACAGATTTACGGCAGAGTATCGGAGATCTCGCAGAGGAAAAAAAGAACGTACTCACAGCACCATTTACCGGCAGCGCACCACAGGAGAGCCTTATGGTATTCTGCGGTGTGAATGAAAAACATTTTGACAAAATACTGTTTGAACTGCGCCGGAAACAGATCCCGGTTGACTATAAAGCAGTCCTTACACCATCGAACCGGAAATGGAGTGTGCTTATGCTTATGCTGGAACTTACGAAGGAGAAAAACAGCTTCCGGCAGGGAAACTGAAACGGAACAGGGACAGATCCGAACCGGAAATGGACAAGCGTGCAGATTCTTGTATGAAATGTAAAAATATGGTAACATAATGATATATGTCTGCGTACAGAGACAGTATCTGACGGCAGACCGCGTATGGAAATATGATATTTCACACGAAGGAGAATGAAAAATGGAACATTTCATGAATCTGGTGTTGATCAAAAATATATATATTGGTATTCCAATGGCTGCACTCATATGCTATCTGTTTTTACTATTCTGTTTTCTGAATGTTGCAGAGAAATCATCAGAAGTAAGAGATCTCAAGGCAATACTGTCGGCATTATTGTCCTGGACAGGCGGCGCTGTGCTCATGAGACTGCAGATCAGCCCGGGGATACAGTTCTGGTATCATGTATCACTGATGGGACTTTTTACGATCCCGATACTGATATATGGATTTTTGTTCCATTATCTTGACATCCGGGGAAAGGACAGATTTCTGGATGGCTGTATGGCTGTGACAGTATCAGCTGTCCTGTTGAATGTTTTTACCGGTTGTATTCTCCCACCGCCGGAAGTGCAGATCATGGCGAATGGCGGTATATCCTACCATTATCATGCAAAAACAGGCATCTGGTTGCTGGCAGCAGCAGAGATATTTCTGTTAGTGTATGTAACGCTGCTTGCCCACAAAAAAATCGGGGAACAATTAGAGTACCGGAAAAAACTCGGCCCATTATTAATAGGAACACTGCTCATCATGGGTGGAAATATTCTGTGCGTGATGCCATGGAGCGGTGATTTCCCATTCGATACCCTTGGCGGAGTGGGAATGGCGGTCTGTTTTGTATACATTATTTATAAACAGTATCTGTTCTCATTCTCCATGCGTGCGACAACAGGTGCCGTATATTTGATCGCAGTAGTTGTAGCGTTTCTTCCAATGATTATTTTGGAGCCAAACATTGACCATGTGATCGGCCAGACGGACAGCTTTACCAAACAGTTTATCACAGTGTTTGTCGTTCTGCAGTGCCTCTGGATGGTGTTGGTCATGAGCTATGCCAGAAAATGGCTGGAGCGTATCCTGTACCAGAAGAAAAAACACATTGTGGAGAGCCTTGTGGAATTTCAGGATATGGCGGCCTCGATCCTGAATAAAAAAGAACTGTACCAGAAAATCCGAAGCACCGTCAGTTCGGCAGTACCGGACTCGTATGCACGTATTTTTGAAAAAAGAGATGACCATTTTGTGGAGTGTACGGCAGACGGAGACCGGGTGCTGGACACAGAGGAGGAGGCAAGGCTGAGGTCATTCTGCGGCACCGGCGGCATTCATAAAAAACCGGAGATCGCAGTTTTTAAGTATGACGATAAAATTTATGGATTTTTATATGTGGAGCTTCACAGAAAAAACAGGCTGATCTATGATGAGGCGGACTGTATCCGGCAGATCGCAAACAGCGTATCCGGCGCATTAAAAAATATCAGTGCCTATGAAAAAGTATATCAGGTGTCCATTCATGATGAACTGACAGGTCTGTATAACCGCAGCTATTGCAGTGAATTTATAAAAAATCTGGACATAAAGGAACATCCGACAGGAATGATATATCTGGATATGGATAACTTCAAGTTATACAATGACCTGTACGGCGAGGAGACCGGAGACCAGATCCTGAGGTGGAGCGCATCCCAGGTGCAGAACCTCTGCAGTGACAAAATGTCGGTATTCCGTGTCGGTTCCAATGAATTTCTTATTATTGCGGAAGAAAGCAGAAAAGAAATACTATTGTCGTTTGCGCGGCTGATACAGAATACGATATTAGAACAGAAAGAAGATAAGCCAAAAGTCATCCAGCCGATTACGTTCAGCGTTGGAATCGCATGGGACAAAAACATGGCAGAAAGTGCAGGAAAATTATTCCGCCAGGCAAGACGGGCAGCCTTCTATGCAAAAGGAAATGGTAAAAACCGTATCGAGATTTACGAGAAGAGTTTTGAGGGACAGGAACAGAGCAGGGAGAAAGGTTATGAGCAGGTAACGCCGACGATTTTTGCGCTGATGGCAGCAGTTGATGCCAAGGATTCGTTCACCTTTGAACACTCTGAGAATGTTTCCGGGTATGCGATGAAGCTTGCAGCAAAAATGGGGCTTCCAAAGGATGATATCCAGACTGCAAAAGTGGCAGGTCTGCTCCATGATATCGGAAAAATCGGTATCCCGGAAAGCATCTTAAAGAAGAAGGGCAAACTGACAGATGAGGAATACGAGGTAATGAAAACTCATGTGGAGAATTCCATTGAGATGATCCATTTCCTCCCGAATATGAACTATGTCATTCCGGCGGTTTTATCCCATCATGAACGCTATGATGGAAAAGGCTATCCGGGCGGTGTCAAGGGAACGGACATCCCGCTTTTAGGCAGGATCCTTGCAGTGTGTGACAGCTTTGATGCAATGGTGTCCCGGAGGGCTTATAAGGATGCCTTAAGCGTGGAGTATGCGATCGGGGAATTAGAAAAAGGAAAAGGCACGCAGTTTGATCCGGATGTCGCAGAAGCATTTATTGAATTGATCGAGGAAGATCCTTCGTTTCAGGTGAAGGCTTCGTAATATCTTTTTATTATGATTTCAAGGAAGAGTGCGTTTACCGCCTTGATGTTGGAAAAGCATCCCAAAATGCAGAGAATGCCGGAAAAAAAAGGGGGATTTTATGGCGGTATTCTCTGCATTTTTTTGTATTGGGATGTATTTATTTTGTGACATTGTTGAAAACGAGAAGTAAGATAGAATGAGTAAGTATGTATTACTATGTGATGATCATTGGATTAGGGGGAAAGCAGAGTGAAAGAGTTAAGGGTAGATAAAAAATTAAGAAATAAAATTATAGGAACAGGATATAAAAAGACTGTGGAATGGACACAGGCAAAAATAAAGAGAATTATTTTTATTGATATTTTTGCAGCAATACCGGAAGCAGCGGCATTGATAGCACTGATAGATGCGTTGTTAAAAAAAATGGAGACATGGGAACTTGTTGTGATTCCGGGAGGTGTGTGGTGTAGTACTGCATTGATACCATTGTGTGTAGCAATAATCTATTATAAGATAATTAGAAATAATTCAAGCGTATCATATGAGATGTATAAAGAAGAACAACTTTTTTATGATGATGAAGGCTTTACATTTTCTTTTACAGATTATGGTGGTGTGCCGGGTAATTGGACATATCAAATTAAGTATAAAGAAATAGAAGACCTTATTGACTATCCTAATATAAGTATGATCAGGATAATAGGACATTATCCATTTGAGTTATTTCAAAATGGAAGAGTATCAGTTTATAACAGGGAATGTTCAGATGAAATTAAGGTTTCAATAGGTTATTATTATGACGCTTTTGATGAGTTTAAACGAACTTTATCTGAAAAATCAGGATTAAAGTTTGAAACAAAAGATTATTGATAAGGGATTGTATATACAAATCATGCAATGTAGTCTGGAGGTGCGTATGGAAAACAAGATTGAATTTATTAATAAAGTATACATGGGGAAAGAAGCGAAAAGTGGGAAAAAAGTTTTTTCGGTTATAGCGGGGGTTTTGTTTGCAATCGTTTTAATTGGCTCTTTTCTTATTGCAGGAGGAGTCGGTGGCATATCAGTATCCGTTTTAGGCTTAGTGGTATACAATTTGTCTAATACAGGTGGAAAGAAAACAAGTACCTATATTTTAACGGTAGCATTTTTTGAAGTGGATTCTGAGGGAGTTGTGTTAACACATTCGTTGATTGATTACAATGACAAATTGGGGATCAGGGATGAGATCAATTCAATGAAATGGGATGCAATAAAAGGAATTTCCTATAGTGAAGAACTAAATTCGATATGCATTGATGGAAAGGGAGAAAAAAAGACCATCTGGAAAAGTGAAAAAAGAAAAGAACGTTCACCTCGAAAAAAAGCGATAAATAGGATTATTCTCTATCTACCATATGATAGCAAAGATAAATTTATTCATTTGTTTATGACATATGGGAAAGAAATAGAAATGGTAAAATAGGTATGCGTTTTTAATGTGAAAAAGAGTAAGTAGAGCAAAAGAAAAATGAATATATTTGAAGCGTCCATACCGT
>ULPH01022002.1_pt1 | contig 26496 bp, 19 predicted proteins | sample 1953301 | NCBI WGS metagenome assembly ULPH01 (sample SAMEA4835623, study PRJEB28245) | human gut metagenome | biome: gut microbiome; material: fecal sample | place: Denmark | collected 2008 | reverse complement strand
GACTGCTGGCTTGGACTGGAAGAAGCAGTACGCCCCATTGCTGCGAGCAAGTTCCTCATTTCGTGTGTCGCGTTTGACCGTCACCTTAACCCTATATGTCTTCCCGTCAATTGTCACAGCACCATACAGAATGTGCATGTCATTGCTTGATTCACTCCATTGCCACCGCGATTGCCGTCTTCTCCCCTGCGATAGTCAGCGTGTTGCTCTGCGTCAACACTCTCACGTATGACTTCGGGCAATACCCTAAGCACTGCAAGATGCACATCCTTGCTCTCGCTCTTGCCGACTGCCTTCTCCGACAAGAAGTTGTTTGTCAGCAGTCTTACATACATCTTATGTCAACGATTCTGGCAATTTTGACAAAAAAGCACCTTTGCGGATGTTTTTTTCAGTAAAACGCATATATTTCTAACTCAAATTTTATACCTTTGCATCGTTGTTGAATGTTAGGGAGACTTTCCTATGTGCCATCCCTGGTTCACTTATATTGTTGCATCAATTAAGATTTAATAAGCATGAAGGCTAAACCTGATTTAAGTTTTTGGAAACTATGGAACATTAGTTTCGGTTTTTTTGGCGTGCAAATTGCATACGCACTTCAAAGCGCCAACATTTCCCGCATCTTTGCCACTTTGGGCGCTGACCCGCACAGTTTGAGTTATTTCTGGATTCTCCCGCCTCTGATGGGAATCATTGTGCAGCCAATCGTTGGATCACTGAGCGACAAGACTTGGTGTCGGTTCGGACGTCGAATCCCGTATTTGTTTATTGGCGCTACCGCGGCGGTACTCGTCATGTGCCTGCTTCCAAACGCAGGATCGTTTGGTTTGACAGTAAGCGGTGCGATGGTTTTCGGATTGGTGGCTCTTATGTTTCTCGACACAAGCATCAATATGGCAATGCAGCCGTTCAAAATGCTGGTCGGCGACATGGTTAATGAGAAGCAAAAGGCAAAAGCCTATTCTATCCAAAGCTTCCTGTGTAACGCAGGCTCTGTGGCTGGATATATTTTTCCATTCTTGTTCACGTTTATCGGCATTAGCAACACGGCCGAAAAAGGCGTTGTGCCTGATTCTGTAATTTGGTCATTCTATATTGGAGCAGCCATTTTGATTTTATGTGTGATTTACACAACTATGAAAGTACGGGAATGGAACCCGAAGCAATACGCAGAATACAACGGCGCAGTCATAAACGAATCTGAATCCGACAAAGACAGCGCATCTTGGATTTCCTTGTTGAGCAAAGCTCCATCCACATTCTGGAAAGTCGGGGTGGTTCAATTTTTCTGCTGGGCAGGATTCCTATACCTTTGGAACTACTCAACAGGCGCTATCGCCGAAACCGTATGGGACACAACCGACCCTACTTCCGCCGAGTTTCAAGAGGCAGGCAACTGGGTTGGAATCCTTTTCGCCGTGCAAGCTGTAGGAAGCGTGCTCTGGGCCATTGTCCTTCCTCAATTCAAAAACGCCAAAATGGCATACGCTTTAAGTTTGGCTGTCGGTGCGATTGGCTTCTGCATGATTCCGTTCCTGCACGACCAGTATATGCAATTCATTCCGTTCCTGATGGTTGGCGCCGGATGGGCAGCTATGCTTGCTATGCCATTCGCATTTGTAACAAACGCTCTGCAAGGATACGGACATATGGGCGCGTATTTAGGCCTCTTCAATGGAACAATCTGCATTCCTCAAATTTTTGCAGCAGTCTGCGGCGGTGGCGTCCTCAATTTGATTGGATCTCACCAAAGCAGCATGATGATTGTTTCCGGCGCATTGCTCTTAGCTGGAGCTATATGCGTTTTTGCAATTAAAAACAATAGATAACAGGATTCGGCTTTTTCGAAACAAGAGTTTTCCAAATGTCAAAACTGCGCTATGGAAGTCATTCATAGAACTTCCATAGCGCAGTTTCTTTTCAACGTTCTTCCAATAAAAAACAAGAACGATTTTCAGAGGAAACACCCCATAGTTTTACCGGATATCTTTCTGAATATCGAAAAACTTCACTACATTTGTAGAAAAATTTAGCATTATATGAAAAAACGCATTCTTGTCACAGGTGGAACAGGCTACATTGGCTCTCACACCGTAGTTGAACTGCAAAATGCAGGGTATGAAGTGGTCATCATTGACAACCTGTCAAACAGCAACATAGATGTCCTTGATGGAATTGAAAACATAACACACATCCGTCCGGATTTTGTAGAAGCGGACTGTACTGACATAGCTGCTCTCCGAAATTTGTTTGACACATATCCCGACATCTGCGGCATCATAAATTTCGCAGCAAGCAAGGCTGTCGGTGAATCTGTACATAAACCGCTGCTCTACTATCGCAACAATCTGAACACTCTCACCAACCTGCTGGAGCTGATGCCCGAATATAACGTCAAAGGAATCGTATTCTCTTCATCATGCACAGTTTATGGTGAGCCCGACAAGAATCCTGTTGATGAAAATGCCCCTATAAAGAAGGCAACTTCTCCATATGGCAACACCAAGCAAATCAGCGAGGAAATAATCACTGACGCAATCAATTCCGGCGTGGGATACAAGAGCATCATCCTCCGCTATTTCAATCCTGTGGGAGCGCATCCGAGTGCAGAAATCGGAGAGTTACCGAATGGAGTGCCTCAAAACTTGATTCCGTATCTCACACAAACGGCGATAGGCATCCGCAAAGAACTCAGCGTTTTCGGCGATGATTACGACACTCCCGACGGGTCATGCATCCGCGACTTTATAAATGTCGTGGATTTGGCAAAAGCCCATGTCGTTGCAATCAGCAGAATGCTTGACAATCCCGACACCGACCCGATTGAAATATTCAATCTTGGCACAGGTTCAGGCGTTTCCGTACTTGAGCTCATCAACACATTTGAGACTGCGACTGGAGTGGCTGTGCCTCACAAGATTGTTGGACGTAGAGAAGGCGACATTGAAAAGGTTTGGGCAAATCCGCACAAAGCCAACACAGTGCTTGGCTGGAAAGCTGAAACTCCACTTGCCGACACTATGAAGTCTGCATGGAAATGGCAATTGCGCCTCCGTGAGAAAGGAATTATGTAAATAATACTTTTTATTTAACCGAACAAGCCTTCATCCATTTGCCGTTCCCAAGGATGAAGGCTTTTATAAAATTGCACTATACGGAATGATTGACAAAGAGACAGTAGACAAAATACTTGACGCAGCCGACATTGTAGACGTTGTTTCCGACTTCGTGCATTTACGACGTCGCGGCTCCAACTATGTCGGGCTTTGCCCTTTTCACAATGAGAAGACGCCGTCCTTCAGCGTCTCCCGATCAAAAGGCATCTGCAAATGTTTCAGTTGCGGCAAGGGTGGTAGTCCAGTCAATTTCATTATGGAACACGAGCAGATGTCGTATTATGAGGCACTGAAATATCTTGCAAAAAAATACAACATCGAGGTAAAGGAACGGGAGCTTACAGACGAAGAGAAGCAGGCACAGTCAGAACGTGAGAATATGCTGCTCGTGAATGATTTTGCACTGAAAAATTTTGAAGACAATCTTTTCAACACCGACGAGGGACGAAGTGTCGGCCTTTCTTATTTTTACGAACGCGAGTTTACCGACTCAACTATAAAGAAATTCCATCTTGGATATTCTATGGAAGGCCGGTCAGAACTCTACAATGCCATCAAAAAAAATGGCTATAATCCGACGTATGCCATAGAGTCCGGACTGTGTATCAAGGGAGAGCACGGCGTATACGACCGTTTTAAAGGCAGAGTCATGTTCCCGGTGCTCAACATTGCCGGAAAGGTAATAGCGTTTGGCGGTCGCACATTGAAAAAAGACCCCGCTAAATACGTAAACTCTCCGGAATCAATTATCTACAAGAAAAAGAACGAGCTTTACGGATTGTACCAAGCCAAACAGGCAATTGTAAAAAAAGACAAATGCTTCTTGGTCGAGGGCTATACAGATGTCTTGTCAATGCACCAAGCTGGCATCGAGAATGTTGTGGCGTCTTCAGGCACATCTCTCACCGAAGGACAGATAAGACTGATTCACCGCTTCACAGACAATATCACCGTATTGTACGATGGCGACTCGGCCGGCATCAAAGCCTCCCTGCGAGGCATCGACCTGCTTTTGGCAGAAGGTCTGAATGTCAAAGTGCTTTTGTTGCCTGACGGCGACGATCCCGACAGTTTCGCCAAAAAGCACAACGCTTCAGAGTTTCAAGGATTTATTGACGCCAACGAGACTGATTTCATAAAATTCAAGACATCCATTCTTCTGGAAGGACTTGAAAACGACCCTATAAAAAAATCCGAGGCGATACAAGACATTGTAAAATCCATTTCTGTCATCCCCGAAAATATCACACGCGCCATTTACATAAAAGAATGCAGCAAGCGCTTCGAAATTGACGAGAAGATACTTGCCGAAGAGGTGAAGAAAACGGCAAAGGGCATCAAGGCAAAAGACCGTTCTGGCAAAAGTACCGCAGAAACCGAGACAACATCCTCTCCAACCGTACGCACAGAGCCGTCGGATGCGGCAACCGTCAAATCCAAATCGCTGAGGATGTACGAGACAGACATCATCCGATATATTGCCAAATATGGTATGTGCAATGAGTTGTTTGAGATTGAAAACCCGGATGGCGGATTCTCCAACGTCACGCTTGTGGAGGCTGTAAACGTTGAACTGACATCCGAGTCAATATCTTTCAGCGTACCGGCATTTAAAAAGATTTTTGACAGAGCGTTGTCTTTCCTCCCCGACTTCTATGCAGACCTGCCCGGCGAAGCAGATCGTCTGGACAAGGAAATGAAAGAAAAAGTGCAGATAGCGCAATTGTCAGACACCGTAGTTGGAAAAGCGAAAGAACGGTTGGTCGAGTCAATACAGAAAGATTTCAAAAACAAACTCATTGATTTTGAAAAAGAATATCTTGAAAAAAGATTGTGTTCAGACCGGGATGACGAAATCAGGCAAACGACGTTGGACCTTGTCATAGAAAAAGAGCCACTCAGCAAAGTGCACACGAGACTGTCCGATATGGAATCGGAATACGACCGTCTTCGTGACCTGGTGTCGTTGTCTCTCAACGTGTGGAAAGACGCACTGTTGTCTCAGCGCATCAAGGAGATTCAGGAAGAAATAAAGCTCCTATGTCAAGCGTCAGGCGACATCAACAGAGTCGAGCAATTGATGCAAGAGCTGTCTCAACTCAGAGCAATTCGCAAACAATTAATAGGAGACCGTGTGATTATTCCATAACCTGCGCCTTGATATTTAATTTATTTAGTATTTTTGCATAAAACAAAAAGATTGAGGAATGATACGACAATGGATTGCTGCAATAACTCTGGCCAGTTGCTCGGCAGCCGCTTTTGCCCAATTGAACCTGCCGACACGCAACATCGGCGGCGTCGACTATTATTACCGAATTGTGCAAAAGAAAGAGACTATTTACGGCATAGCCCGGGAGTTGAACATACCTAAAGAGGATATCGTAAAGTACAACCCTTCGGTTGCAACCGGCTTAAAGAAAGATCAGGTGCTTTATTTCCCGGTTGACGCATATATCAAACGGCAGGCAGTCGTGCGTCCAAAAGAGCATAAGCACACAGTAAAAAACGGTGAAACGCTGTATGGCATTGCCAAAATGTACGGACTCTCTGTCGCCGAACTGCTGCAAGCAAACCCCCAAGCAAGGACCGGACTTAAAGCAGACTCTGTTTTGACAATTCCTGTCGGCAACGACAAGCAAGAAGCTGTGCCATACACCGTCAAGCCTGGCGACACACTTTATCGGCTGTCTGTGAATTTCAACGTCGACTTGAAAGATTTGCTTGAAATGAATCCAGGTGTATCGCCTGAGAATTTCCAAGTTGGAATGACTGTGCTTATTCCTCCAAGCAACAACGCTAATAAAGAAAATGACAAACCTGAAACGGTATTCGTACACGACAAAGTTGAAAAAGGCGATTCGTTTGAATCCATTTCCGAAGAATATGGAATTACAGAAGATCAGCTGAAAGAAGCAAATCCCGATGTGGACAAACTGAAACGTGGATCGTATGTGGTTGTCCCTATTGCGAATGAAAGCCAAACTGACTCAACCACGGTTGTCAGACAAGCATTCCGCGAAACGTCAGACGACAACATCAACGACTGCGTCAACATTGCCATTTTATTCCCTTTTGAGGCAAAGAATACCAACAAAAGCAAACAGGCTTTGTTCTACCGCGACTTCTATCGTGGGGCATTGCTGGCAGTCAACGACCTTAAGACTAAGTCAAAATTGAATCTTTATGCTTACGATGTTACAGATGCCAACATATCAACCGTCTTGAGCAAGAAAGAGATTGCCAATGCGCATATGATTTTTGCCCCTTCTGAGGACAACTTGCTGAAAACGATTGTCGACTTTGGACAGAAGAACGGAATCAATGTCATTAATTCCTTCTCAGTCAACAACGATATGTGCTACAACAACAATCGCTTTTTCCAAGTCAACACTCCGTCGTCATATATGTATTCTTCCGTAAGTTCTTATGTCGAGAGCAATTATGCAAACTGTGAAATCGTTTTCTTAAAAGACGAGTCGGAAGACGACAAACCATTGATTGAATATTTAAAAATGACAAATCTGCCAAAGCAGACTGTCAACCTATCGGAGAGCAACGGCTTCGTTTGTCAACACCCCACGCTATTCGTTCCGACGTCAAGCTCCAGATCCGCATTAAAAAAGCTGAAATCTTTGGTCGATGAATTGGCTGCTGATCCTGCGAATGATGGAAAATTCAGCATTCTTGGCTATCCTGAATGGTCGATATACAACGAATATGAGAATTTCCTGCGCGCAAACAACGTATGCCTGTTCTCTCGCTATTCGATTGAAGGCAACAACAAGTTTGACAGCAAATACAAATATTGGTACGGAGAAGGCCCAATCAATTCAATCCCTAACATGAGTGAATTGGGCTATGACACGATGTCGTTCTTCATAAATGCTGTCATTGCAAACGGCAACGACTTCAACAAGCCTATGCAAGCAACCGACGGTTTGGAAATCGGCATCAACATTGTGCGCACAAGCAGTTGGGGAGGGTTTGTCAACACCGCTTCATTTATTTACAACTACACGACAAAAGGTGTAGAAAAACATATGTTGAAATAATGAAAAAATACGTAATAGCAAGTATACTTTTGATATCAAGTCTGACTTCTGTCGCAGAGGACCACTATTCTGGAGCTTTCAGCATTGGCGCAAAAGGTGGGGTTTCTTTATCTCAAACCACGTTCTCACCAAGCGTGCCACAAAAGTTCCATTCAGGTCCGATGGCTGGTATCATGTTCCGATATATCGAAGAGAATCATTTCGGGCTTATTGGCGAGGTGAATTTCGAGCAACGAGGATGGAAAGAAAATTTTGAGGAAGCGCCATATTCATACAGCAGAGACTTGTCGTATATCCAAATACCCCTTCTGGCACATATCTATTTTGGTTCTGAGAAAGCAAAGTTTTTCTTCAACGCGGGTCCAGAGATAGGTTTCATGATTGCGGAAAAGACAAATTCTAATTTTGACATCAACAATTTTTCCTCTTTAGAGGGATTTCCTTCGGAAAATCGCAATACGGAACAATTCGCCATGCCCATTAAACACAAAGTGGACTATGGCATATCTGCGGGAATTGGCGCAGAATGGGCAATAAACCGTAGGAACTCCATACTTATAGAAGGCAGGTTCTACTATGGACTGAACAACATTTTCGGAGCCAATAAAAAAGATATATTCGCGGCCTCCAACAGCATCGGAATTATGGCGTCAATTGGATATTTTTTCCGCCTGAAATAACGGAACATACAGGGAATCAAGCAGTCATATCGTCACATCACGATATGGCTTTATTACTTAGAAGATATGAAAAAAAGTGGTGACAATACCTATTTGTAGGTATTGTCATCGATTGGATTAAAGTTTAACTTTGCAAACAAAAAAGGATGTAATGGATAATTTTCACAAATATAAACCCACCGACAAGATGAGCAATGTTATCAGCGAAAATTATTCACTGATTTCAGTCATGAGCCGCTTCGGCCTGCCTTTAGGATTTGGCGAGAAGACCGTAGCCGAGGTGTGCAATGAACAAGGTGTTGACTGCAATACTTTTCTTATTGTTGTTAATTTTGTAAATGAAGATTCCTACAGCGGAGAGTTTTCATTCAACTATGACTCCGTGTCACTTCCCGCCCTTGTAGACTATCTGAAGCAAGCGCATTCGTATTTCCTGGACTTCAGTTTACCAACCATACGGCAAAAACTCTGCAATGCATTGGAATTGGAGCCAGAAAAGAATGACATCATCAAAACAGTTTTGATGTTCTACGACAAATATGTAGATGAAGTCAGACGCCATATGGAATATGAGAACAACCATATTTTCTCATATGCTGACAATTTGATTAAACATCACAAATCCAACAATTTCTCAATTGCACAATTTGCGGAACACCACAATCATATAAACGAGAAATTGAAAGAGTTGAAAAACATTTTAATCAAATATTATCCGCAGACAAAATGCAACAACCTTCTCAACGACACTTTGTTTGACATATTCAACTGCGAATCAGATTTAAGGACACACTGCCGGCTTGAAGACAGTGTGTTTACCCCTGTTGTCTTGAATTTAGAACAGAATTTGACCGATGAAAAGTAAAGAGGATATAAAAGTTGCAATTGCAGATGGATCGGTCATCATGCGAAGCGGTCTTGCATCGGTTCTGAAGCATTTTTCGGAATTCAATTTCAGAATCAACGAAATCACAAATCAAGAGGCTCTGACAATCTTTCTAAGACTTCACACTCCAGATTTGTTGATTATCAATCCGCTTTTTGCAATTGGCATGAATCTGGCAACAATCCGGAAAACATATCCATCATTGAAAATTGCGGCACTGACGTCATCACTTATCGACAACCAGTTGCTGTCTGACTACGACACAACAATTTCTATTAATGATGACATCGAAACGATTTGCAGTAAAATCAAAGAGGCAGTCAATGAGCCTGACGAAGAATCTTCCGAACAAGATGCCTTAAGCGCCAGGGAAAAGGAAATCATCGGTTGCGTTGTAAAAGGAATGACCAACAAGGCGATAGCCGACACATTGTCTATTTCAATATATACGGTTATTACGCACCGCCGCAACATCTCAAGGAAATTGCAGATACACTCTCCTGCCGGTCTGGCAATCTATGCAATTGCAAATAATTTGGTAAACATTGAAGATATTAAAGATGTGATAAACTAAGCGTCAATTGTTTAGTTTCTACAAACCCAAACATCAGGATATTTTTCAGTGATGCCGTTCTTCTGAATATATGAATACATCTCCTCTTTTGTGTCGCCTGTTGCCAATGCAACTTTATAGACTGAAGAACCTTTGGCGGCATCTATGATAACCAGCCCGGTCTCAGACGAGGCCTCGACAAATTTTTTAGCCTGACCATACGATTTAAGCGAAGCTATCACTACACTATATTTTTTTTTCGTCTCGCCACCAACGCCTTTCTCCACAGCTTCGATGTCATTTGACTCAATTTTGACTGCTCGTTTTGTCATTTTTTCAACAACGTTTCCACTCTTGCCCTTAGCCTTAGGCTGAGCTGCCGATATTGACGCAACACTTGCCTTGTCCGGAAGGGAATCAATCGCAATAGGAGTCGTTAATGTAAGCACAAGAACTATAATCGCCGCAACAGACGCAGCCATGCGCAATGCATTCATCCTAATTTCCGAGAATCTACGACGTGGGGCTTTTTCTTCTGATTTTACGACGTTCTGAATCCTGACAGGCTGCAATCCATAGTTGCTCAAATTAACCCCCGACAGTCCCACTGCCGACGGAGCAAACACAACGCAACCCGCATCAGAATAATGGAACGAACCTATCTTACCGAAATCAAACGAATGGTTTGCAACAATAGACTCTTTTATGGTCTTCACGTCGCCTTCCACCTTCGCTACCGCTGCATTATATCCGCAGCCCGTCTGTTTCATAAAGGCATTGGCAACAAGGCCGTCGTTATGCGTCAATGCGGCATTAAAGGCCACCGACCTGGATGGCGGCAACAGAACACCGTTGCATATGCTTGACGCAACATCCTGACAAATAAACGCACCAAAACCCGGGACAATCACACAATCATTGTCTCTGAGCAAGCATTCGATATAATTAATAAGTTCCATACATTGCAAAATTAATCAAAATTCGACAAAGCAACAATGTTTTACCTGTCCTTTTTCTTTAAATATGGCAATGCTTGACTTTTGTCGCATCCAAGTTTGACAGCCTCCATCGCATAGCCATAGGCATCATCGTAACGGAACTGCATCTGTGCCATGCGAGCTTTAAGCAAATACAAATCTGATGATTTGGGATCTAATTTCTGCGCCTCCGAAAGGTCATTCTGGGCTTCTTGATATTTTCCTACCGCTATATAACACTCTGCCCGATTCAAATAATTCACCGAACGGTTCTCTTTTTTTATAATGTCATCATATAGCAATATCGACTTGTCATATTCTCCATTCAGCCTGCGGAGCAAAGCCATGCCACGTTTGGCGTCCATGTTTCCGGCATCCGTTTTCAAGCATTTGTCAAAACAACGTTCCGCCTGCCCCATATCGCCAACCTCCAATGCAATCATGCCCGCACCGTTCAACGCTATACAATCAGAAGGGTTTATATCCAACAACTTGTTATAGTCGGCCAACGCCGACTGCACACTGTCCATCTCAAGATATAAAGCCGCACGATTATGAAGTATTGTCGTTGACTTAGGCGCAACGGACAGAGCCATATTGTAATTCTCCAAAGACTCATCCAGTTTGCCTTGATTGCGGTAAACTGTCCCCAAATTCGACATTAATAAATAGTTGCTTGGATTTGCAGGTTCCATTTCCAAAGCCGTCTTTATCAAGCGCTCCGACAAAGCCCAGTCCCTGCTTGTCAGAGCCTTGTCGATCTGGTCGAGCAACGACATATAATTTTCTGCAGCAATAGCAGCTGATGGTATTACCATCAAAGCCAGCATCAGGACAATGGTTCTTATCTTTGTCATCTTCTTTATTTTTTGCATAATTGTCTACAAAGATACCTTCTTCCGATTGGAAATGTTTCGACCATAGGATTTTTTTTGTATTTTTGTGGAAAATACAACGTTTATGAATTTTCTCAGTTTTATAATTTCAAGCATATCATCAACCCAAACAGCCTCAAGCAGCAGCCACAAACTGTCGGATGTCGCCAACGGATTGCCTATAGAGCAAGTGGTTGACAAACTTGTTTCAAGTGCCGTTGATTTGGTACTCCGTCTTGTGATAGCCATTGTGGTGTTTTACCTCGGGAAACTTATCATCAATAAAATTTACAAAAGCGTAAACAAAATACTCCATCGCCGACAAGTTGACAGGTCGCTTGCCACATTTGTGTTGAGCCTTGTCAAAATAGTGATGCTGTTCATCTTGATAATAATCTCCATTTCCATACTTGGCATAGAAACAAGTTCGTTCATCGCCTTGTTTGCATCGGCTGGTGTCGCTGTGGGCATGGCGCTGAGCGGGACATTGCAGAATTTTGCCGGAGGTGTGCTCATTCTCCTTCTAAAGCCATACAAAGTTGGAGACTTCATTGAGTTTCAAGGCTTCACTGGAAAAGTGAAAGAAATTCAGATATTCAACACAATCCTTAATACGGGTGACAACAAATGGATTTCAATTCCGAATGGAGGACTGTCAACCGGCAGTATAAACAATTACAGCCGTGAAGATTACCGTCGCATAGACTGGACAATCAGCATCGCCTATGGTGATGACTATGAAGTGGCAAAACGAGAGATTCTACGCATTGTCAACGAAGATGACCGCATTGTAAAGAAATACATTGAAGACGACCGAGCCATGCGGTTTAAAGACTCCGACGTTTCCGCCCGACCCTCGTTTTTACCGGACATTAAGTTTGAGAGACATCACTCCAGATTGTGGAAGATGTTTCATCGCAAGAAAAACAAATTCGAAAGCCAACAGGAGCAGCCAGCTGAAGAAATTCGTTTAGCGAAAACCGACTGCTCTCCGTTTGTGGCTCTGAGCGCGCTCGCGACAAGCAGTGTTGACGTCGTTGTCCGCGTATGGGCTCCGACAAGTCTTTATTGGGATGTCTACTTTGACATGAACGCGCGGTTCTACAACGAACTTCCAAAAGCCGGCATCAACTTCCCGTTCCCTCAAATGGATGTTCATGTGTGCTGAAAAGGCTAATGCGACTGTTAAATTCACAGCCGCATTTTTTGTTTTATTTTTGAAAAAATCACGGTCAAGTCTGCCTGTTTAATAAAAAACAATAAGTATATTTGCGTTAACTTTGGAGCAAAGCGCAATGGCAGCCGGAACGGCCTGCGACAATTGGCAGACAATCGCCATAAACCGCTCCTGACAGCAATGCATTAATCATTGCACACCAAGCCTGTAAAAGGCTTTGAGACAGATAAAAATAAAAACAATATAAATGATAAGTAAATGGAATTACTTACCCCTTACATCAGAAGAACAAGATTTAGAGATCGAGTTGGCGAAAAAATACGCCGGCAGCCCAGCAATAGCTGAGCTGCTTGTTCAGCGGGGCATCACGTCTGTAGATGACGCTGAACACTTTTTTAACCCTTCTCTGTCTGATTTGCATGATCCATTCCTGATGAAGGATATGGACAAGGCCGTAGATAGGCTTAATATGGCAATGGGGGCAAAAGAGAAGATATTGGTATATGGAGATTACGATGTCGATGGCACGACAGCGGTGTCTTTGGTATACAAATATCTAAGGAATTATTATTCGCATATCGAATACTACATTCCAACGCGTGATGAAGAAGGATATGGCATATCAATTAAAAGTATTGACTATGCTGCATCTATTGGTGTCAAACTTATAATTGTGCTGGATTGCGGCATCAAGGCCATTGATGAAATCCACTATGCCAAGGAAAAAGGCATTGATTTCATCATATGCGACCACCATGTCCCCGACGACGTTTTGCCGGAGGCATATGCCATTCTCAATCCCAAAATGGAAGGCAACACTTATCCCTATCCTCACCTCTGCGGGTGTGGCGTAGGATTTAAGTTCATGCAAGCCTTCGCCAAGAGCAACGGGCTGACAAATCAGAATGAGTTGTATAGTCTTCTTGACTTGGTCGCCGTCAGCATCGCTGCCGACATTGTGCCAATGACCGGGGAAAACCGGATCATGACATACCACGGATTGAAGCGGCTAAACTCAAACCCCAATTTGGGCCTGAAGAGCATCATAAAGATTTGCAATTTAGCAAACAGGGAGATAACCATCAGCGACGTTATCTTCAAAATCGGGCCACGCATCAATGCGTCCGGGCGTATGCAATCGGGCATGGAGGCCGTCGATCTGCTCACCACCAAAGACCTCAATGAGGCGTACGCCAAAGGAAAGAGCATCGACCAGTACAACCGCGACCGCAAAGAACTCGACAAACGAATCACAGAAGAAGCCAATGCCATTTTGGAAAATCGTGGAGAAATCGATTCCGCCCACAAGTCAATCGTTATCTACAACAAAAACTGGCATAAGGGTATCATTGGCATTGTAGCCTCACGTCTGACCGAGCTTTACTACAAGCCGGCTGTGGTGCTGACTCTGTCAAACGGGATTGCGACTGGATCATCACGATCGGTACAGGGATACGACATTTATTCGGCAATTGAGGCTTCTCGCGATTTGCTTGAGAACTTCGGAGGCCACACCTATGCCGTAGGATTGTCGCTGAAGGAAGAAAACATTCCGGAATTCTCACGCAGGTTTGAGGAATATGTCGCCAAAACGATAAAACCATATCAGATGACTCCGCAAATCGACATTGACGCATATCTGAGATTTGAGGAGATTACGCCTGAGTTCCTGTCGCTTCTCGACAAGTTCAATCCATTCGGACCTGGAAATCAGAAGCCAATTTTCTGTTCAAAGAACGTATTGGACTATGGCACAAGCAAGTTGGTTGGCAAGAATCTCGAACACATCAAACTGGAATTGGTAAACAACAGCTCCGGGAAAGTGTTGAACGGAATTGCTTTCAATATGGCGCAGTATTTCAGCCACATCAAATCAGGCAAGCCATTCGACATATGCTACACTATTGAGGAAAACAAACATCCGAACAATGTGAGCAAATACCAATTGCTTGTAAAGGAGATTCGTATAAATTGATATGAAATGGACCGCGGTTCAATTCACGACACACTGAAACGCTATTGGGGCTATGATTCTTTCCGAGCTAAACAAGAAGAAATTATCAACTCTGTTTTGCTCGGGAAGGATACTCTTGGACTGCTGCCTACCGGTGGCGGAAAATCAATAACTTTTCAAGTGCCGGCGATGCTGCTTGACGGCTTGACAATTGTTGTCACGCCGTTGATTGCTCTTATGAAGGACCAGGCAGACGGATTGCGCGACAGGCACATAAACGCAGCTTACATTCATTCTGGACTGCGTCATGGAGAAATCCGGAACGTCATTGACCGATGCGTGTTCGGAAAGTGCAAGTTTCTTTACATTTCACCAGAGCGCTTGGCTTCATCTTCGTTTATCGAATCTCTCAGACGAATGAAGGTATCCTTGATTGTGGTCGATGAGGCTCACTGTATTTCACAATGGGGATATGACTTTCGCCCATCGTATCTGAACATTGCGTCGATACGTCAATTATTTCCAGACGCTCCTGTTCTCGCGCTTACAGCCTCCGCCACTCCTGCCGTTGTTGCCGACATAATGCAGCAGTTGCAATTCAAGGAGCCAAATGTCATAAGAAAAAGTTTCCGCCGCGACAATCTATCTTATATTGTCAGACATCAAGAGAACAAAACCGAGAAACTATTTTCCGCATTGTCCAGGATTTATGGAAGTGGAATAATCTATGTCAGGAGCAGAGCCAAGACCAAAGACATTGCCGAGCAACTGAAATCACAGGGATTCTCGGCCGATTATTACCATGCGGGACTTCCGACAGAGGAAAAACGCGACAAACAAGACAAATGGAAACGTGGTGAAATCCGCATCATCGTTGCTACAAATGCGTTCGGAATGGGCATTGACAAACCCGACGTTCGCTTTGTAATGCACCTTGATGTTCCGAACTCCCTCGAAGAATATTACCAGGAAGCGGGACGCGCGGGACGCGATGGCAAAAAAGCATACGTAATGCTCCTCGTGTCTTCCAAAGATGAAGGCACTCTAAAACGCCGCATCTCTGAAGCTTTTCCGCCAAAAGACTTCATAAAGGACGTATACACCCATATGTGCGATTTTTTAGGTCTTGGAATCGGAGCGGGCTATGACAAAGTCTTCGATTTTAACCTACAGTTGTTCTGCACCACATTCAAACTTCCTGAACGTCAAACATACAGTGCTCTGAAAATTTTGTCGGCATGTCAATACATTGATTATATCGATGAAGTTGACACTCTGTCAAGAATTATGATTTTGGTAGAGAAACGGGAACTTTACAATGTAGAGGGCATGACACCTGAAATGGACAATGTGCTCGAATTGATCCTACGCAATTTTGCCGGCGTCTTTTCCGACTATATTTTTATCGACGAGCCTACAATCGCATACAAGCACAACATCCCCGTAAATAAAATATACGAGACTCTCCTGTTTTTAAGCCGCAAGCACATTATCACATACATTCCTCGAAAGCGTACCGCATACATTTTCTTCCCATATTCCCGTATGGAACCCCGGCATCTCACAATTCACAAAGAAGCATATGAGGTCGGCAAACAACGATTGGAACTCAGGATTAACTCTATGATTGACTACGTGTCCAACCAAACATCATGCCGGGAAGCCAAGATTTTGAAATACTTCGGCGAAGAAAACACCTGCAATTGCGGTCACTGCGACATATGTGTGGAACGCAAAAAAGCAAGTCCTTCCGAAAAAGAACTTGCTGATGGGATTTTATATATGCTGTCGCTAAAAAGCCGCACATTGAAAGAAATCACCGACACATTGGCTTTTCCCGCCAAAGATATTGCCGGAATGGCACGGTTCCTATTAAAGGAAGGTAAGATTACCTATACCGACGGGCTGCTTTCAATCAAGTGAGTCATACTTCGACAATTCAATATATTTTGCCGCCAAATCCGACTGCATATCGTCAAGTTTCTGGAACGCATTGAGAATAAACTGATATTCCGCCAGATAATCAATGATGGTTATCGATTTTGCAGCCAACGCTTCATCCAGATACTTCTTCACCTCTGAATAATTCAATCGTTTGCCATATTCTTCAATGGATTGAGAAATCCGCTCCACCTCGTCGTAACGACTGCGTATGTCGGCCTCTCCTTTTCTGCTCTGATATGTTTTGGCAAAATCATTGGATTGTTGTATGGCTCGCGAAGCTTTCACCTTCCCCTTATTTGAGAACAGAGGAATTGAGAAGCCGACAACGGCGCCATGTCCACGCACTTCACCTTCCGACGTAAATTTGTATCCCAATGTTATATTGGGCCACCACGACCGTTTGCCCGCCTTTACATCAAACTCATCCGCTTGAAGGCCAGACAATGTCGCCATATAGTCAGGACTGTTGTAATACGCCGAGATGTAATGTTCAACAGCTTTCTTCTCTATCGGATATTTCGTGCTGTTCATATCCACATTCTCAAAGGCTTTACCACCATTCATCTGAACAAGATCCGACAAAACAACCTGGCGTTGTATCTCCATCGAACTGATATCCGAAGCGATATCAAACGCATCTATTTTCATCTTTGAGATTTCAAGCACGTTGAATTCCGCACGCATTTCCACATCGACAACTTTTCTCAGCATCGAGTCGAGCACTTGAAGGAGTTGCCTGCGTCTTTCCAAACGGCAATTCAAGTTGATTAAATCCAAATATGCCAATCGGGCTTGTTTAACCACCTCCATGCGCTTTGACTCAAACAGATATTGAGAAGCATTTATACGGCATTCTCTTGCCTTTTTACGCATCTGATATACGCCGGGCCATTCAATGGTTTCCGATACGGTAAGTTCAAGCGATGGTTCCGGCAAAGCCATTATCTCCATTTCAATTTCTGGATCCGGAAGGTTTCCCTCTGTCCGCAATGCCAATTCGTCTCCTTTCAGCGACAATTTTGCAGCCTGTAGACTTTCGTTATTTTGCAATATCTGCGTCGACAACGCATCGGCATACATTGACACCGGAGCGACCATTAATGACAATGATAATAAAATCTTCTTCATACTTGATGACTTGACGTTTTCTTCTTATTGTTTACGTAATACAAAATCGGGACTACAAAGATATTCAAAAGCGTCGAACTGAGCAAGCCGCCCAATATCACCAACGCCATCGGACTTTGAATTTCATTTCCAGGCTCAGCACCACGCGCCACGATTGGAATTAAAGCCAATGCCGATGACATCGCAGTCATAATAATAGGAAGAAGTCGGTCTCTTGACCCAATAAAAATTCTGTCCATCAAAGGTATTCCATCAGTTTCCAATTGCCGGTAATGCGAAATAAGCAACATTCCATTTCGAGTTGCAATGCCAAGCAAAGATATAAATCCGATAATAGCTGGAATATTTACTTCCTTTCCACCGATCCATAGTATCAGCACTCCTCCAATCATAGCCAGCGGGATATTGACAAGGATTATCAGTGCATCAGAAACACGATGGAACTCTTGATACAAGAGGAGCAGAACCAACAGCAATGCAAACACCGTTGCGATTCCAAGAATGCGCGATGCTGTTTTCTCGCTTTCAAACTGTCCACCATAGTTGATATAATATCCTTCCGGCAATTTTACGGATTCATTAATTTTATCTTTGACTGCCTCGACAGCTCCAACCAAATCACGATTCTCGACATTTGCAGACACAATGATTCTTCGTCTGGCGTTTTCACGACTTATAGAATTGAATGTCGATGATGAACGCACCTCTGCCACTGTCGACAATGGAACTTTACCTTTGTCAGAGTCAATCATAAGATTTTCTATTGCCGACAATCCGCTATGACGGTCATCAGCCACCTTCAGTTTCAAGTCGTATGGCACGCCGTCTTCATATACCTCCGAAACAACAATTCCAGATGTGCAGACATTGACAAACTTACGGAAGTCAGACATTGTTATCCCATATTCAGCCATCAACACACGATTGGGCACAATTATTATTTCCGGACGTTGAATCTGTTGCTCCACATTGATGTCGACGATTCCTTCCACTTCACCAATCTCGCCCTTGATGCGTGTCGCTATGTCGTGCAATGCCGACAAATCGTTTCCAAATATCTTAATGGCTATCTGCGCTTCTGTCCCGGAGAGCATGGCGTCGATGCGATGGGAAATCGGTTGCCCGATTTCAATGTTTATTCCTGGGATTATCGACAGTTTCTTTCTAATGTCGCTCATCAACTCCTCCTTGCTGCGGTCTTTCAATTCATACGGAGCTTCAATCTCCGACGCATTGCTGCCGCGCGAATGCTCATCAAGTTCGGCACGTCCTGTCTTACGGGCAATTGTTTTGATTTCAGGAATACTCAACAATGCTTCATCCACTTGCTTTCCTATTTCGTTGGAATCCTCGAGTGAGATGCCAGGCAATGCTGTCACGTTGATTGTAAACGACCCTTCATTAAACGACGGCAGGAAGCCACGTCCAAGCGTAAAAAACAAACCTGCGACAATCACAAACGCGGCAGAGACAGCCCAGAACACTGGCCTGCGATGACTGAACGCTTTTTTGAGCATCACGTCATAAATTCTCTTCAAATTTCTGGTCACAAATGATTCTTTGCCAACTTTCATTAGGTGCTTGTCTTTCGACAACAACATGTCGCACATCACAGGTGTTAACGTCAAGGCCACAACAGTAGACGCTGCGAGCGATACTATAAACGCTATTCCAAGCGGCACCAACAATCGTCCCTCCATACCCGACAGGAAAAACAACGGCAAGAAACATGCGATAATAATCAACGTCGAGTTGAGTATTGGCATTCTGACCTCAGACGACGCATGAAATACAACATCTATAGTCTTCTTCCGTTCTGACTCTGGCAGCTGTCTGTTCTCACGCAACTTTCTATAGACATTCTCCACATCCACAATAGCATCATCCACCAGAGAGCCTATCGCAATAGCGATACCGCCAAGCGACATTGTATTGACAGACAAATTAAGTACATGCAGAATGATAAGTGTTATTATGACAGATATTGGCAATGCAAGCACGGATATGATCGTTGCCCTATAATCCATAAGGAACAGAAACAAAATCACAACAACAAACAACGCTCCTTCTGCCAATGCACCCTGTATATTGTCAATTGCATTGTCTATGAAATCACTTTGACGGAAGATGTCGGTAGAAACAGTTATATCTGATGGCATTGCCTTCTTCATTGCGTCAAGAGTATTTTCAATATCCTCCACCAGCACCGTTGTATTTGCCTCATTTTGCTTTGCAACAGTGATAAGTACCGCGGGTTTGCCCTTTTCTGTGGCAAGTCCGAGTTTCGGATAAGCGCTGCCGATTGTGACTTCGGCAATATCCGCCAATTTCACAATGTTTCCATCTGTACTCCTCACCGCAGCCAATGACAATTGAAGAGTATCTGTGGTGTTTATTTGACCTTTTATCAAATACTCGTTCCCAAATTCATGAAGGATGCTTCCATTCGTATTGCTGTTCAACTGGTCTGTTGCATCAAGCACATCCGACATGTCAACATTGTGGAAACGCATCCGCTCTGGGCTGAGCAATATCTGATATTCCTTAACATCCCCGCCCATCACTGTGACTTGTGCGACACCTGGCAACGACAACAATTGCGGACGGATTGTGCGATCAGCAATTGTGCGCAAATCCATAAGCGATGTTTTGGCTGATGTCAAGCCCACAATCATCACTTCGCCCATTATCGATGTCTGTGGAGCCATTTTGGGGCTGTCGACATTTGGCGGCAATGTTTCAGCCACAGTCGACAGTTTCTCGGCCACAATCTGACGATTCACATAAACATCTGTGCCCCAATCAAATTCAATATTAACAACCGACAATCCTGTATCGGATGTCGAACGAACCCGACGCACACCGTTCACTCCGTTCAAAGCGGTTTCAATTGGATACGACACAAGTTTCTCCACCTCTTCCGGAGCCATTCCTGGCGCTTCTGTCATTACGGTCACTGTCGGAGCATTCAAATCAGGGAAAACATCAACAGTCGTATTGGAAACGGTATATAATCCCGCAGATACAATCAGCGCGAACACACTGATTATTAAATAGCGGTTGTTGAGTGAAAACCGTATTATCTTATTCAGCATAGCGGTTGGTATTAATGATGGTGATGACCTTCAGGAACAACGCCGCTGTTGCCTGCCAATTTCACATAGACTGCGCCTTCTGTCACAACTTCCTCTCCTTTTGCGAGTCCTGATGTTATTTCAATACGCTTGCCGTCTGTTCTGCCAATAGCCACTGGACGCTTCTCAAAATGCTCCTTGCTCTCTCTGACAAAAACTGCATATTTTCCTTGCTCTTCAATTACCGACTTTGTCGGCACGGAGATTACACCCGATTCTGGATTGCCAAGCAGATAGACATCTGCATAGCTGCCAGGAGCAACGCTTCCATCGCCCACAAAACTGAATTCAATGTCAAAATAGCCATTGGTTGCTGACGCCATTGTTCCGGCTGTCAGCCTATGTCCCTGCATTTCATCCAATGCAAAAATCTTGTCACTATATGGTAGTTTGAAATTAGCAGTTTTGATCAATGCAAATTCATTGAAATACCGTTGCGGGACAGACGCTTTCAACGTAAGGCGAGCACTTGAGGTGACAACGGCAATTGGAGTGCCGGTAGTCACATAAGAGCCCGATGCTACCAACAACTGGCTGACTACACCGGATATTGGACTGACTGCCACACTGCTACTACTATTTCCCGACACTGCATTCTTTGCCATTTCAACAGCGACCTGCGCTTCTTGAAGTTCTTTCGCTGTAGCCAAATTTGAATTGTACAATTTCTGTACGCGTTCCAGATTCTGCTTTGCTGCTGTCAGCTGAGTGCGTGCATCCGCACGTGGGTCGCCTCCGGAGATTCCTGCAGAGGATATGCTGCACACTACACCGCCGTTCTTTATTTCCACTCCCTCATTAATTCCCGCAGACAATTTTATAATACCGTCTGATTTAGCCGCAACAACAGCTTGCGACAATGGAGATGGGAGAATCTCTCCACCACACTTTATTACATTTTGGAATTCGGAAGGGTTGACAATAGTTGTCTTTATGCCCAGTTTTTCAATCTGTTCGTGTTCGATAACAATCTCATTACCATGTTCTTCATGACCATGGTTTTCTTCTTTTTCTTTATTGTCGCTGTGCGAGTCAGCACACCCCGTCATTACAACAACGGCAGCAACCGACAGACAGCGAATAACTGTTGTCATATTCATTTTTACAATTGTTTTTGTGTTAATAAATCAAATTATCGCAAAAATGAATATACGGGAGGTGCTCGTAGACATTGAATTTGATCCAGGACTGGCTTTAAAATCAGCTGAACATCGTAGAACTCAACATCTTCTTGTGGATCTATTTTTATTAATTGTGATTCTCCGGCAATAAATGATTCAAACTCCACACATTTTTTCTCAATGTGTATTTTAACCACATTGCGCAGTGCCGCTTGATGATAACTGCATTTCTGTACACCAGGGTGGTGGCATGTATGCGAAGCATCTGAATCCGCATCATCACCGTTTGAGCCAAGCAGTTCCACAACAATAGGCACAGCCATCTCATGGTGATGATGATGTATGGCAAGAAAATTGAAGGCTATGACAGCCACCAACGCTAAATACGATATCGATATCTTGCCTATTTTCTTCATCCAGTTTTTACAAAGATAATGCAAGTTGCAAACTCACTTGAATATTATGCTGAGACGCAGCTTATCTTATGCAAAGATAATTCTTTTTCAGTGCAACATTGTTGCATTCCGCATTATAGAAAATTATTCATCCTCAAGGAAATCCTCGTCAAAATCAAAATCCGTATCACTGTAAGAATACATATCATCTGTGAATCTCGACAGCTCTCTTCCATCTTTCTTTGTTGGCCGACCAAGGCCCTTTTGCCGGTCTATAAATCCGCTGATTTTGACCATTTCCAACAATTCATATTGACTTGGCGCTGTGACATTCTCCAAATATTGAGGGACCAACTTCGCCCCCATGCGATTCTCTGCCACATCTTTCACTCGAAAAGAATATGTAATCGGAGGCTTCTTGACATCAATGACCTCTCCTATTTTCACCGGGCGCGACGGTTTGACATTTACTCCCGACACCGACACACGTCCTTTTTTACAAGCTTCAGTGGCAATTGTCCGCGTTTTGAAAATCCGCGTAGCCCAAAGCCATTTATCTATTCTGACATCTTTCATCTATTCAAAAGTTTATTCTCCTTCTATATCCTTCCAAAGAATTTTCACACTGCAAAGATAGCCATATTTTTTGGCTCAAGCACCATCTCAATGTTCAGCAATCCTGATACATAAAGGGGGCTATACTCTTCAGTACAGCCCCCTTCAACTATTTTCTTTATAACTATCGTTATTTTTTCAATTCAATCTCATCAGGATTCTGACCCCAATGCTGCAATGCCAAACGACGATAGTTGTTGTAACGCCATTGTGCATTTTCCTTAGCGGCCTCAAACAACTGCTCTGCCTCATTAGGATAAGCCTTCATCACTGATGCGTAGCGAACCTCACCCTTCAAGAATGCAGTGAAATTGTCCCAATTCGGCTCTTTGCTATCGAGCGTAAATGGATTTTTGCCTTCCTTCTCAAGTTCTGGGTTATAACGCCACAAGTGCCAGTAGCCACATTCAACAGCCGCAGCCTCTTCAGCCTGTGATTTACCCATACCCTTCTTCAATCCATGGTTGATACATGGTGCATAGGCGATAATCAATGATGGTCCATCGTATGCTTCTGCCTCGCGGATTGCCTTAAGGGTCTGAGCCTGGTCAGCGCCCATAGCCACCTGAGCCACATAGACATATCCATAAGTTGAAGCAATCAAACCAAGGTCTTTCTTACGGACACGCTTTCCTGATGCTGCAAATTTTGCAATTGCGCCAAGAGGAGTTGCTTTCGAAGCCTGACCACCAGTGTTTGAATAAACCTCGGTGTCGAGGACAAGGATGTTTACGTTCTTGCCCGATGCAATTACGTGGTCAAGGCCACCGAAACCGATATCGTAAGATGCTCCGTCACCACCAATTATCCATTGAGAACGTTTCACCAAGTGGTTCTTCAAGTGGTCAAGACGCGCACACAAAGAGCATTTATCCTTGTTGGCCTCAATCATCGGAATCAACTTGTCGGCAGCAGCACGGCTTGCTTCTGGATTATCCTTACCTGCGAGCCATTCTGCACAAGCTTCTTTCATTTCTGCCGGTGCGTCAGACTCTGCCACTTCGGCCATAATGTTGCACAATCGCAACACCATCTTTTCATGAGCCAATGTCATACCAAGACCAAACTCACAGAAGTCCTCAAACAAAGAGTTCGCCCATGCTGGACCATGACCCTTATCGTTTGTGGTGTATGGAGTCGATGGCACAGAACCAGAGTAGATAGAGCTACATCCCGTTGCGTTGGCAACCATTTCGCGGTCACCGAACAATTGGCTTATAAGTTTAACGTATGGAGTTTCGCCACAGCCTGAGCATGCGCCAGAGAACTCAAACAAAGGAGTCGCAAACTGTGAATTCTTGACATTCGACTTGATGTCTACCAAGTGTTGCTTTGACGTCACATTGTTTACGCAATATTCCCAATTCTTATCTTCGTCAAGCTGAGTTTCAATATGCTTCATTTCAAGCGCCTTGACGCCCTTCTTGCCCGGACATACATCCACACAGTTTCCACAGCCAAGACAGTCGAGCACATCAACCTGCTGAACGAAGCGCATTCCTGTAAATGCCTTTCCAATAGCAGGAAGCGTTTTCTCTTCTGCAAATGGAGATGCCGCCATCTCTTCCGCCGTCAACACAAACGGACGAATTGCTGCGTGAGGACAAACGTATGCACATTTGTTACACTGAATACAGTTTTCAGCGCTCCATTCTGGAACAAATGTTGCCACACCACGTTTCTCATAGCGGGCTGTACCCTGCTGCCATGTACCGTCTTCAATACCTTTGAATGTAGAAACTGGCAACAAATCGCCGTCTTGCGCATTGATTGGACGCACAACCTTGTTGATGAATTCAGGGTCATTGTTCTCCACCACAGCGTCGTCTTCCAAATCCGCCCATGCTGGATTGATTGCCAATGTCTGATATTCACCGCCACGGTCAACAGCGGCATAATTCTTGTTTACCACATCCTCGCCCTTCTTGCCATATGACTTAACGATGAATTTCTTCATCTGCTCAACAGCCAAGTCTACTGGGATCACCTCTGTGATACGGAAGAATGCCGATTGGAGAATCGTGTTTGTGCGATTGCCAAGACCGATTTCCTGTGCAATTTGCGTTGCGTTGATATAGTAAACTGTTATGTTGTTTTTCGCAAAATATTTTTTCACCTTATTTGGCAAGTGTTTTGCCAACTCTTCTCCTCTCCAAACAGTGTTAAGAAGGAATGTTCCGTTAGGACGCAAACCTCTTGTCACATCATACATATGAAGATATGCCTGAACGTGGCATGCCACGAAATTCGGTGTGTTGACCAAATATGTCGAACGGATTGGCGTGTCGCCGAAACGCAAGTGAGAGCAAGTGAAACCTCCCGACTTCTTAGAGTCGTAAGCAAAATATGCCTGGCAATATTTATTGGTGTTGTCACCGATAATCTTCACCGAGTTCTTGTTGGCACCTACAGTACCATCGGCTCCAAGTCCATAGAATTTTGCCTCAAATATGCCTTCTCCACCAAGAGCGATTTCTTCCTTCGGAGGAAGAGACGTAAATGTCACATCATCAACAATTCCAATTGTGAATTGATTCTTTGGTTCCGGAAGTGACAAATTCTCAAACACAGAGAGGATTTGAGCTGGTGTTGTATCCTTGGAACCAAGTCCATAACGTCCGCCAACAATCAACGGAGCATTTTCCTTGCCATAGAAACAATCCTTAACATCAAGATATAAAGGCTCGCCGTTTGCTCCAGGCTCTTTTGTGCGGTCAAGCACAGCGATTCTCTTCGCAGTCTTAGGAACAGCAGCCAAGAAATGCTTTGCAGAGAACGGACGATACAAGTGCACTGAAACGATACCAACCTTTTCGCCCTTTTCCATCAAATAGTCAATTGCTTCCTGAGCGGCCTGTGAAACAGAGCCCATTGCGATGATTACGCGTTCTGCATCTTCCGCACCATAATAATTGAACAAACCATATTTGCGTCCGGTAATCTCGGAGATTTTGTTCATATACTCTTCAACAATTGCTGGAACGGCATCGTAATAGCTATTGCTTGCCTCTCTATGCTGGAAGAAATGGTCTGGGTTTTCAGCCATACCGCGAGCCACTGGCTTCTCTGGGTTCAACGCACGGGCACGGAACTCAGCCAACGCCTCTTGGTCAATAAGCGGCTCAAGGTCTTTTTCCTCGAGCATCTCAATTTTTTGAATTTCATGAGAAGTGCGGAAGCCGTCAAAGAAATTCATGAACGGAACACGCGCTTTAAGCGCAGACAAATGCGCCACGCCCGCCAAGTCCATAACCTCTTGGACTGAGCCTTCGCAAAGCATTGCGAAACCAGTCTGACGCGTAGACATAACATCTTGATGGTCGCCAAAAATACACAATGCATGAGAAGCCAATGTACGAGCCGACACATGGAACACGCATGGAAGGTTCTCTCCGGCTATCTTGTACATATTCGGTATCATAAGGAGCAAGCCCTGTGATGCTGTGTAAGTAGTGGTAAGTGCACCTGCTTGCAACGAGCCATGAACTGCACCCGCAGCGCCGCCTTCAGATTGCATCTCTTCGACCAAAACAGTCTCTCCAAAAATGTTCTTACGGCCGGCAGCAGCCCACTCGTCAACATATTCAGCCATTGTAGACGATGGCGTGATAGGATAAATCGCAGCCACCTCTGAGAACATATAGCTAATATGTGCGGCAGCCTGATTACCATCACAGGTCAAGAATTTCTTTTCTTTACTCATATTTGTTAATCAGTTAATTGATAATTATACTCTATTGGTTATTGGCCTAAAACATAATACCTTATACCAAAGTAATTCGGAGAATGTCCATTCTTCGCTTTTTACGCTGCGAAATTACACAATAATCTTCTTTTATCAAAGCATTTATTCATATTTTAGATATGTTTCCCATTTTTTCAT
>ULPH01009011.1_pt1 | contig 27310 bp, 13 predicted proteins | sample 1953301 | NCBI WGS metagenome assembly ULPH01 (sample SAMEA4835623, study PRJEB28245) | human gut metagenome | biome: gut microbiome; material: fecal sample | place: Denmark | collected 2008 | reverse complement strand
GCGCCTTGAGTGTGACGGTAATGCGCTGTTTGCCATCCTTGTCCACCACCTGGCGGATGATGTCCAACGGCAACGTTTCCGAAGCCCGGCAGCTGTACATACCATCCTGCATCTTCTGCAAGGCCAGCGGATATTGCTTGGCATCATTCCCCGGCACTTTTAAGGAAATAGAGGCAGAGATGTCTTCCGGAGCAACATTTGCCGCTCCTGCACCCGTAATGCCTGCCAAAAGCATTACCCCCAAAAACAATCTTTTTAGTCTCATAGTTACATCTGTTTTATTGTTGTTAGAAAAATATCATTCAGACATGAATACATACTTGCCGGAGCCCAATTCGACTACCAGCTTACCGTCAGCCTCCTCCACGGAATGAATCCCCGCCTGACCGGCATCTACCTGTACATGGAAGTCAAGCGGCAGCTTGACCGTAGCGGTTGTATTGGCAGGAATCTCAACGTTCCACTCCAGCTTATTGCCATCACGTTTCCAGGAACTTCCTATTCTGCCATAAGGCGATACATGCGAAGCATTCACATAATTCAGTTTTTCCGGGAATACCGGTTCCATCAGAATCTGCTTGAACCCGACGGAAGCGGGAGCATTTTTTATACCGGCAAGATCCTCATAGAACCATATCAGCAGATCTCCCAAAAGCATCACATGGTTTCTTGAATTCATCGCCGGATTTGCCGTGTCACCATTCCATAATTCCCAAATGGTGGTTGCACCCTTCTTAATCATGTAGCCCCATGAGGGATAAGTGTCATTGGTCACTATCTTATAGGCAAGTTCCAGTCCACCGTACTCGGTAAGTCCGCGCATCAGATGCTGGATGCCAAGCACACCGGCACTGACATGTCCCTTACAGTCTTTTTCCGTCTTCTCCACGACATTGGCAAATACTTTATCTTCATATCCGTCGGGAACCAGACCCAGTCTGAGGGAAAGCAGGTTCGCCGTCACCGTATTGTTGTCATACTGTGCAGTCCCGGGATTGAAGAATTTCTTGTTATAAGCGTCCTTGATTTTAATAGCAAGTGCGGCATACTCTTCGGCATCTGCCGGAAGTCCGTTCATTTGCGCGAACTTCTCCATCAGTTGCAGAATGCTGTAAAACACCGTTGTACTCAGCACTTCGCCGTTCGTCTTCCGGGCAGGGTCTTCCGAATGAATCAGCTCCGGCGACTCGGGAGGCATGCACCAATCCCCGTATTCATCCTTCACCAGAATATAGTCCTTCATTTTGGTCTCCGTCATGTGGTTTACCCAGCGCTTCATGGACGGATAGCGCTCTTTGATGGAGCTATCATCGCCAAACTGGCGGTAAAGCATGTCGGCTACGTAAAAATAGGCAGCCGGCCAAGTCACGTCATCATGGAAGATGGTCCAGTAACGGGGAGATACCACAGAGATACTTCCATTTTCATTCATGGACTCTTCTATATCCACCAGCCACTTCTTATACATCAAGGCATTGCCGAAAATGAAACTTTCACCATAGGCACCGGTAGTGCGGTCGCCCAGCCATCCAAGACGTTCATCACGCTGGGGGCAGTCGGTAGGCATACCGCGATAGTTTCCACGGATTCCCCAATAGGCATTCTTGTGAAGTCTGTTAATCAACTCCTCGGAAGTCTCGAACGTACCGTTCGTTGCCATTTCATCATACACCACCTTACCGGTGAAATCATCCGCTGCCGGTTCATAGTCCAAACCGGATATTTCCATAAAACGGAAACCATGGTAAACAAACAACGGTTCCCAAACAAACTCACCGTCAGCAGCAGGAGTATAAATATCCGTGACAAGGGCACTGCGCAGGTTGTCAAGATACAGTTCCGTACCATTGTCCTTCAGCACTTCGGCAAAACGCATAGTAATGGGCTTGTCCTTCTTGCCACGCAGTTTCACCTGCTGTATTCCTACCATATTCTGCCCCATATCCACGATATATCTTCCATCACCTACCGATTTAACGGATATTGGCTTTATCTCCTCCATCACCTTCAGACTCGGAGAGAGCTGTGCCACAAGTTTTCCTTTGGGAGCCTCCATCCGTTCGGCCAACTGCCATCCGGAATCATCATAGCCGTTTTCCGTCCATTTACCCAATTCCAAGCGGGCATCGTAATGTTCACCGTCAAATTCGTTGTTTGCGGTTATAGGACCGCAGTTCGTCACTTTCCAGGAGTCATCGCTGGCTACCGACACCGTCTCACCATTGTCGTACTCTATATTCAACTGCGCCATGAGACGGGGCAAACCAAAACCTACCATCCCATTGGCGCGCATGGAAAGATAGCGGCCGTTGCCCAGAGCCACGCCTATCGTATTGGTACCGGACTTCAACAAGGGGGTGACATCATAGGTCAGATAAGATACAGAAGCATCGTACCAGGTAGGCAAAGGACCGAATACATCGTTTCCAATCCTCTCGCCATTCATATAGCATACGGAAGAGCCTACTCCCGAAACATAAAGGACTGCACGCTTCGGCTGTGACGGCAAATCAAACTCCTTCCGCAGATAACGTGCCGGAAGGATGGTCCGCTCACCGTCCAGTTTCAAGTTTGTACTGTCGTTCAGTCCAATCCAGCCGGCTTTCCAGTCCGAACTGTCCAGCAAAGCCATTGACCAATATTGGATACTACTTTGCGCCTTGTCACCGGTATTTGTCCATACAGTGACACGCCACCAATATTTCTGTCCCGACTCCAAAGACGCCCCTGCGTACTTCACTAGCACCGATTGGCCAGACTCCACACGACCGCTGTTCCATACCAGCCCGGAGCCGGCCTGCAAGCCCTTTTCCGAGTCCGCCACTTCAATCTGATAAGCAGTCTGCATCACATCCTGCTTGTCGGTTACCAGTTGCCATGAGAAACGGGGAGCCGATACAGCTACTCCTTCGGGATTCTTCCGCATTTCAACAGTGGTTTCCTCCACTTTCAAGGAACTGCCACCCGATACTTGACAGCCCATCATCAATAAGGCCAACAAGGAGATTAAAATAGATTTCTTCATACTTGTCAAAATTTCGGTTTCTCCGCTTCCGTGGATGCAACGGAGCCTTCTACCGTCGGCCATCCGTCTTCCCAGCTAATCTTATCCAACATCAATACACGGCCTTCAGGCTTCTTTGTGCTCACCGCATGATAGAAGAACCAGTCATTGCCGGCATTGTCCGTCACAATCTCCGAATTATGACCGGTACCCACAAAGGAATTGCTTTTCTGAATCAGCACTTCGTGCTTGTTATCCATCATGCTACCGCCATTCTTGTTGACATAGGGGCCGAAAAGATTATCTGAACGGCCTACAACAGTAGTGTAAGTACTCTTCAATCCCTCACAACAACTTCCTATGGAAGCAAAGAAGTAGTAATGCCCGTCCTTCTTGTGAATATAGGTACCTTCGTAAGCGGTTCCTGCCACTTGCTGCGGTGTGGCGCCGTCCTTCAGAGAGAGTCCGTCATCAGACAGTTCAATCGCATAGATTCCTCGAAAACTGCCCCAGAAAAGATATTTCTTCCCTCCATCCTCTATATAGAAAGGGTCGATGGAGTTCTGTACATTGATTTCATTGCTGCGGAACATCTTTCCGTGGTCCGTAAAAGGTCCCTCAGGCTTATCGGCAGTAGCACAACCGATGCCGCAAGTTAACTCGCCTCCCCCAAACAGACATAGAATAATAGAGCACGTATTTATCACCTATCTTGTTGATGTCCGGCGCCCACAAACCGCCGTTCGGCTCAAAATCAGGCCGCGTACGGTCCGTAAAGGCAGTACCTACATACTCCCAATCCACCAGGTTCTTGGAACGGTGAATCGGCAGATTGCGTATGTCCTCGGTGGCATACAAATAGTAGTATCCATCATCTCCCTCAATGACAGAAGGGTCTGGCAAACTATAATCTATCACCGGATTGCGATAGACATTCTTCGGCTGTTGTTCTTCCGGTTTATCCTCTTTTGTAGCCGATGACGAGGAACAGGCTATCAGACTGCATAACACTGATAATACAAGAAACTTCTTCATACAATGTATTCTTTTCATTCTTTCATTTTACTTTTCGGGTGATGTACTGCCCAATACCTGCGGACGGATAAGAGAGCCACCGATAGAAACCGTTCCCTGGTCGGAAATGGCAAAATCCTTGATATACGAAGTGCGCGGCTGTACTTTCGTGGAATCCCAATGTGCATGGAAAATGTATTTCCAGCTACCGTCCTTACAGCAGAAGGGTGCTCCATGACCGGTACCCATCAAGCCGTCGGCATGTTGCAGAATCGGATTTCCCTCGTATTTCTTCCACGGTCCCATCGGGCTGTTCGAAGTCGCGTAACCCACTCCGTAGTTCTTGCTTTCAAAGTGATTGGCTGAATAAACCAGGTAGTAGACACCCTCTTTCTTCAAAATTGAAGGACCTTCGGCCACCTTAGCAGGCTTGTCCTGCGAAAGTTCCCAAGGCTCTCCCACCTTAATGCACTCTGTCAGCGTCTCCTGCTTGATGCCGGTTAGGTCATCGTTCATCTCTGCCACCCAGATGACGTTGCCATCTGTAAAACGCACGAAATAAAGGTAAGGCGTACCGTCATCATCAATGAATAGAGAGGTATCGATACTCTTCTCATCCCATATCGGCTGCTTCACTTCCTGACGGAACGGGCCTTGGGGAACATCTGCCGTTGCCACGCAGATATGCTCCTCGGTGGAGTAGAACAGATAAAACTTCTTTTTCGATTCGATGTAGTAGACCTCCGGCGCCCAGAATCCCCACGTACCGTAGGAATCTGCGGCCGACAACGCCTGGCCTTCACGCGTCCAGTTTTTCAAGTCATCGGAAGAGAAGCAGGCAAAGCCTTCTCCTTCTACCGTACCTCCAGTGCCGTAAGCATAATACTTGCCTTCGTAAAGCATTACGTAAGGGTCGGCAATCGGCAGATAGTCTGATTCTACAACCGTCTTCTCCTTGCATCCTGCAAAGCAAAGACAAAGCAACAGTAGCAATATATAATTCTTTTTCATATCCATCTCTTATTTTACTATTTTGGGCGTCATATAGTCCTTGCTGATTCTCATGCGGTCCACACCGTCCACTTTCTCGAAAGAAACGTCACTGATGTACATGGCACGTGGGTGGATACTACTCTTGTCCTTATGGGCATGGAAAACGATACGAAGCTTGCCTGCCTTGTCTGTGAAGGTGGCACTGTGCCCCACTCCAACCAGTTCTCCGGGTTTCTGCAGCAAAGGATTCTCCTCGTATTTGGTCCAAGTACCCATCAAATCGGTAGCTGTGGCGCAACCTATGCCGTAGAAAGGACTTTCATAGCTATTGGCAGAATAGGTCATATAGTAGAGCCCATTACGCTTAATGACAAACGGGCCTTCATTCACACGGGGCCATACCTCCTCCCATGCCTGAGAGACGTGGATGCAAGGGTGCATGGTCTCCTTCTTGATAGTCATGAGGTCTTTCTCCAATTCGGCCACCCAGATGTTGAGCCCGTCGTTGAAACGGTCAAAGAAGAGATAAGGCGTGCCGTCATCATCAATAAACAGAGAGTTGTCAATGCATTTCTCATCGGCAATCATCGGTTCCTTCTTACTTTGGGTAAATGGTCCTGCAGGTGAGTCTGCTGTTGCCACACAGATATGCTCGTCTGCCGAGTAATACATATAGAACTTCCCGTTCACTTCGTAGACCTCCGGTGCCCAGAACCAGCGGTCGGCCCAGACATCCTTCTTCTGGAGCGCCATGCCCTTATACTTCCAAGTCTTCAAATCATCGGAGGTATAGACTTCGATGCCTTCATCCGCATGGGTGCCATAGGCATAGTAAGTGCCATCGTGCAACATGATGAACGGGTCGCCCAAAAGCACCGGCGTTTCAACTCCTTCGACAACAATATCGTCCACATCCTTATAGTCTGAAGAGCAGGACTGGCAGGAAGCCAGCGTGGCCAACAGAAACAGATACATACATATAAAATTCTTTTTCATGATTCTTTCTTAAACAATTGTTATGATGATAAATATTTACTTTCAAGAAGATGTTCCGTTACACCCGTATATTGAACCCTATTCAGTCGTATACTGAATCCTATTCAATCGTATACTGAAATACATTCAGTCGTATACTGAATCACCCCCAGTCCATCACACTGATTCACAAGGAAATACAAACACCGGCTTCTATATACATCTTTCATTACATATATACGGAACGGCACATCCCACGATTGCGTCTAATCGCGCCTCTGCCCTACATGATAATACAACGTACCACTATAAACCGGAGAGCCGCCCTCCGAACAGAATCCGATGCGGGATGCAGGGTAGCGTATATCCAAAGCTCCCAGCTCCCTGCCGTCGACAAACAGATACAGCTTGTCTGCACGACGCACGGCACGAAAATTATAGGATTCCTTCCACAATTCATGTACACCTATCTTATAGATATGGCGTTCCAAATCCTCCGCCTCCTTGTTGATGAAGCGGATGCCTTCTGCCTTTACCGGAGTAAAGGTACAATAATTATATGCAGGATGTTCTGCTATCCCCCTATCTTTGTTTTCTATCGGATGCCATTCGCCGCCATTCAGGTATTCTATGTCGAACTTGCCGAACATGTCATCCACAAATTCGGATTTATTGCCTGCTTCGTGACGGTTCAGGTAAAGTGTATCCAACCATGCAGGTGCGGCAAAACGATAACCTTTCTCAATGAAGTCGGTATACTTCACATCCGGATAGAGCGTTTGCAGGCATCCCAACGGGAATTCCTTCTTCCAGGCAGTTTTCCCTTTCTTCACGGCTGTCACCTCAAGCATACGGGTGATGCCATCGAACTGAGCCTTCACATAGTTATCCTTATCCACATAAACCGGATAGCTTCCTGCCTTGTCTTGTCCGGACAAGCCGGACAACTGGAAGCTGAATTCATAATCGTTCAAGAAATCGCCCTTCAACAACTCCTCATTCCCCGAAAGCTGGAAATGCACATCATCGAAGCCGATGGTATAGGTAGCCCCTTCGAACAAGGCAGACTTTGTCTCATCAAATACTCCGGGAACACCCGCTTCTTCTGCCGGAACAGCCTCTGCAAAGACATGTCTCCCCGGTGCGGGAATCTCATCCAGCCAAATCTTCAGACAGCCACCATTACGCTCAATGCGCAGATGATGGTACACACCCCAATGGAAATCTTCAGGCAGGGCATAGGATTCCTTATTTTCTTTGCCGCCGACAAGTGTACGCAGGTACCAGCTCCGGTTCTCGGCATCCAAACCTACATAGGCACAGTTATCTGCATCCTTCCACCAGGCAATGACGCCGGCTCCACCCTCGGTCTTGACTCCCGTCTCGAACAAGTAAGCCACGGACGGCTGTACCTCCTTCAACACACCGAACGAAGCTGTCTCGCCTTTGCCTGCAAAGGTAGGCATCGAAGGTTCGGGATGATAACCTGCCGTGCGGGGGCCGGTGATACCATCCACAAACAACGTCTTGTCGAAGAACTGGACACGGTTGATATATTGCCCCCGATGCTCATCGTTCTTGTTTGCCATATAAATCAGCCACCATTCAAATCCGTTGGGGCCTCTCAAAATATTGGGCTGACCGGGAGTCATCAGAATATCGTCGGCAATGCCGTCTTTCATATCGAACAGAGAAACGTCGAAGAATTGCGAACGTCCCTTGTTTGTTTCTACGGCAAGCAGATTCGTGCCTTCCTTCAAAGCAGCACGCAGCTTCTTGTCCAGGTTCACGATACAATAATCACGCCCCTGCTTCTCGTAGACAAGTGTTCCGTTCAGATAAATCCGGGTATCTCCGTCGTGAGCGACACGCAATGCCAGATTACCGGTTTCGCTACCGGCAGAGAAAGTCTTTCGCAACCATAAGGAGGGCGTATTCCACAAGGTACCCAGATGCCGGGTGGTGGAACCTTTCACTTCACGGGACGAAAAGCCGGTCTCCCCCCTCGCCCAGCCGGAGTCATCGTAGGTCACTTTTGTCCAATCGCTTCCCGGCTTGCTCTCCGTATAAGCAAACAACGGCTCATATGTGCGGCCATACCGCAATAAATCCACTTGCTTCTCCTCCAGTTGTGTCTGATTGCAGCCTACAACCGGATAGCTATATTTATTACCATTTTGAAAACCTAAAGGAGAGTCTGCCTCAGCAACTCCCAACTGATAATTGCCCCACTCTGTAGAGGTGTGGTTGGCATTATACATCATATAGTAGCGGCCTCTATACTTCATGACCCACGGTCCCTCCGCTACTCTGTTATCCATCGTTTCCCATGTATCCGGCAATGAGGCGAACTGGCACACCGGTTCGCCGGCAAATTCTGCCGGGTTCTTCATTTTACGTCCCCATATGGTATTCCCATCGGTAAAGCGTACCATATACATGTATAGTTGCCCGTCATCATCTCTGAAAACTTTGGGGTCGATACGGTTATCCATCCATGTCTTCTTGTCCGGTTCTGTATAAGCGCCCAAGACATCTTTGCTCTGCGCATGTACAATGTGAACGGCATGCTTGTCCTTTCCCCAATAATTGACTGACCAGTACAAATGAAAATCTCCATTCAGATAGAACATGTCATTGGCATGAATCTGGTCATCTCCGGCTCCGCTGCCTCTGGTCCAGTCATTGTCCATGGATACGACATGGATAGGTTTCCCCCAATGAACCAGGTCATCGGATACATAGAAATCCCCGTTTGTACGGACCCCGCCAATATAATATTTGCCATTATATTTCATTACGCCGGCATCCGCCACTCCCGGAAGTACCGGATTCTGGATGTTCTGCGCAAACAAGCTGCCGCAGCAAGCAAAAGCGAATGGTAATAGTAGTTTTTTACAGACAAGCATATGGTATAAGATTTAAGAAAGAAAAGGCTATGCCGGAAGCATCCTAAATGAGAACAGGCTTCCAGGCATAGCCTTCTTTAGTTATTAATAGTTAGGATTCTGAGTAAGATGTGCAACACCACCTACTGTGCTGTTTTCCACCTCATCTCTTGGAATAGGCAGACGTCTGTGCTTGCCAACAATAAAGTTGTCAAAGTCTTTGTCACGAGCTTTCAGTTCATCAATTCCAGCCTGGGAATCAAGTAATCCCCAACGCTTCAAGTCAGCCCAACGCCAACCTTCGAAACAGAGTTCCAATGTACGTTCCATCTGCAGACGCTTGATAAAGGCATCTTTAGAGCTCAAGCAGTCTTTCCACTGACTGTCTTCCAACTTGGCTAGACCGGCACGTTCTCTTACCTTGTCCACATAAACAGCAGCATCGGCAGGATTGGTTCCCGTTTCAACAAGACACTCTGCATAGTTCATCAGTATATCTGCGTAACGCATGATACGATAGTTGTTACGGGCAAAATAATCTTCTGCACTACGATAGTACGAAGTATTGTATTTACGGATATAGCAGTCTTCCGGGTCAGTTCCCCAACCGTCATTCCAATCGGCATTTTCAAATCTATAGTAACTTTTCGGCTGGTCGGGGAAGTCTTGTGAGAATCCACGGTACAAAATGCTACCGTACAAACGCAAGTCGTTCTTTCCGTCCACACGCTTCTCTTTCAAGAACTCGTCTACCAGCCAGCGGCGTGCCTTACCGTCTCCCCAACCTATACCACTCGGAGCATAGAACTGAGTACGCTGGAAACCGAATGCCATACTGGCGTCATTACCCGTGCCACCCTTGTTCTGGTCATCGAACTGAATTTCAAAGATGCCTTCCTTGTTGTTCTCGTCCAAGTCGGTGAAGTTATCCTCACGGTTGGCAATAAGACCGTACAAAGAGCCCTCTTTATCAATCAGCCATTGCAACTGTTCCTTTGCCTTGTCATACTTATGTTGTTGCATATAAGCCTTGCCCAACAATGCCTTGGCAGCACCTTTGGTAGCACGTCCCAGATTGGCAGCATCCCAAGATTCCGGCAAATACTGCATGGCAAAAGTCAAATCTTTCTCTACCTGGTCCCATATTTCCTGCTCGGAAGCATCTTCCGGTATATAGGAAGCATCTTTAGGCTCCAACGGCATAGTTCCTTTATCCCACAACAGATTTACCTGAAAATACCACAATGCACGCAAGAAAGAAGCTTGTGCCAGTACCTGGTTTTTCGTCGTCTCGTCCATTTCAATAGAAGGAACATGAGCCAACACCTGATTACAACGGAAAATACCTACATAGAAATGCTCCCAATGTATGTTGTTGCCTTCATAAAAATTATAGTTGTTGTAAAGGAAACGTGTCCAGTCGCCCAATTCAATCCAAGGAGAAGAACTCCATCCTTCGTCCGAAGTCAAATCATAGCGGAAAGAGAGCCAACGCATCCAAGTACCTTCCTTATAAAGAAAACTGTAGCAGGCATTCACACCGGCTGTCGCATCTTCCGGCTTATTCCAATAAGTATCATTGGTCACTTCATTGGGATTATCAATATCCAATAAACTCGAACTGCATCCGGTGCACAACGTCAAGGCACCTGCAAGCATTAATCCATAATATATCTTTTTCATAATTTATAAGCTGATTTATAAGTTAAAAGGTCAAATCCAATCCAAACATTACCGAACGGGTATTGGGATATGCAAAGCTGTCCGTACCACTGTTCCAAACGGAATTCGCACCCTTGAAGTCAGGATCCAAGCCGGAATATCCGGTGATGGTAATCAAATTGCTGCCGGTAGCAAACAGACGGAGCTTCTCGACTCCCAAATTCTTCAACCAATCTTGTCTGAAGTTATATCCAATGGAAATGTTCTTCATACGGAAGTAAGAGCCATTCTCCAGGAAACGGTCGGCATCACGGGAGTTGCGGAAATCACCGTAAATGATACGCGGGGTATTGGAGTTAGGATTTACCTGGTAAGGTTCTTCACCCTTTTTAAAACGGATATAGTTGGAGTTGTCTGCAAACAGACGTCCTTGCCAGCGGGATACGTTGTATATCTTATTGCCGAACTGACCATTCCACATCATACTGAAATCGAAGTTCTTCCATTCTGCATTGAATACCAATGACATTTGCATCTTGGCCCAGGGGCTACCACAATAACCACGGTCGGCATCAGTAATCTCTCCATCATCATTCAAATCGAGATACTTGACATCTCCCAATTGAGGACGCTTTCCCTCAATCATAATGGGGGTACCCGTAGATGTCACATAATTATCAATCTGTTCTTGTGTCTTGAAAATACCGTCTGTCTTTCTCAAATAAAATTCAGCCAAAGATCTGCCCGGTTTGGTTCTTGCCTGACCGGAATCAATATAATCCCTATTAGTACCATCACGGCCCAAGCTCAATACTTCGTTATCCATAGTAGTCACATTCAGCAAAGCGCTATACTTAAAGTCCGAAATCTGGTCTTTCCAACCAAGTGTAAACTCGAAGCCCTTGTTGCGCAAGCTGGCAGCATTTTTCCATGGAGAACCTCCTTGGTTACCGGTAGAAATGGCAATCGGAGTCTCTGCCAATACATCACTGGTCTTTGAGTTGTAATACTCTGCGCTGACAGTCAAGCGCTGGTTAAGGAAGCTGGCATCAAAACCTACATTCACCGTTTCTTTCGTTTCCCAAACAAGACCTGCATTCACAAGTTTCACCTGAGTAGAACCCGGAACAATAGCACCTCCGAATACAGTTACAATACTCTGATTGATAGTTCCAATATAATCCCAATCGCCAATGGAAGAGTTACCAAGACGGCCCCAGTTACCTCTAATCTTCAAATCATTAATCCAAGGCACATCAAAGAATTCCTCTTTTGAAATTCTCCAGGCACCGGAGAATGACGGGAAATTACCCCAACGGTTTTCCTTAGCCAGACGGGAGGTTCCGTCACGACGGAAGGTGGCAGTCAGATAGTATTTATCATCATAAATGTAGTTCGCACGTCCCAAATAAGAAATCATCGCATTCTCACTGATACTGTTTGAATTCTGCTGGTTGCTTTGTCCGGCATTCAATACAGTCAGATAATCACCGTTACCCAACATCGGGAAGTTCAGACGGGAAGCCCACAAGCCTTCCCATTCATGGTGCTGGTAAGTAGTACCGACTACAGCATCCACATGATGCTTGCCAAAATCCTTATTGAAGTTCAACGTGTGCTCAATCAACATGTTGTAGGTATTGTCACGCGCCTTCTGGCTTTCCGGATCACGGTGTTCCTGATTCTGAGTCCAGTTACCTTCTCCACGGAACCATGAATTCTCATAAAAGTAAAGATCAATACCACCATTGAATTTATAGGAAAGGAATTCGAATGGCTTGAATTCCAACCATAAAGAACCATTCAAACGATTCTGGCGGAAATGACGGTATTCCAAATCTTCACGGGCAATCGGGTTCACACCAAAAGTATTGTATTTGGCAGCATCACCATAGCCATATCCACCCGGATTATTCTCATCATAGATAGGAATAGTAGGCATCATACGCAAAAAGTCATTGTAGGTATTGGTCTGGTTCGGGTCTGTGTTTGTGAGTGAATAAGCCAAGTTTTCACCAAAAGAGAACCAGCCCTTTTTACCTTGTGTATTGACACGGAAGCTATAACGGTCGAAAGTATTTCCATAAGAAACGCCGTCATTGTTATAGTAGCCGGCTGATACAAAATAACTACCGGAGTCACCGCCACCGGAGAGTGATACGTTGTAGTCCTGCACCAATGCGGTCTTCAACACTTCATCCTGCCAGTTGGTATCATACTGTGAGTGTTTCTGAGTGCTGTTTACAGTAGCAATGCCATCTTTGATAGCTTCATTATAGGCAATATCATTATACTTGATATATTCTGCCGCATTCATCAAATCAAATTTCGGGCTCCATTCCAATGTTTCCTTTACGCTTACATTCACCTTCATGGGACCTTTCGTACCCTTCTTGGTAGTAACGATAATCACACCATTGGCAGCACGCGAACCGTAGATGGCAGCAGCAGAAGCGTCCTTCAGAATCTGGATGGATTCTGCATCTGCAGGGTTGAAGTCAACTCCCGGATCTGTAATCATACCATCAATTACCCACAACGGAGAGTTATTACTCAAAGAACCGACACCGCGAATTTCAATAGAGGCATCTTCGCCCGCCCTACCGCTACTGCGTACGTTAATACCGGTTGCCAAACCCTGCATCTGGCTGACCAGTGTTCCTGCAGCGCTTTTCTTCATTTCCTTGGTATCAACAACGGCAACCGCTCCAGTCAAGTCGGACTTCTTCACGGTCTGATAACCGATGACAACCACTTCTTCCAGTGCTTTCGAATCATCTTTCATCACCACGCGCAAGGCAGTTCCCTTATAGACAACTTCCTGCGTAAGCATACCGATATAAGAGAAAACGAGTGTACTTCCTTTTTTTCCACTCACTGAGAAATTACCGTCAATATCGGTAATGGCACCCGTGGTAGTACCCTTCACCAATACATTCACGCCCACCAAAGGCTCACTATTTGCATCCGTCACCGTTCCCGTTATGGTCACATCTTGTGAATAAGCGGTAGCTGCAAACACAACAAAGAATAAGAATAAGATTTTCTTGATCATTTTTTATAGAATTAGATTTTAAAACTATGCGGAAACTAACGCCCGCTTTTTAAATACACCGCAGAAAGTGATTAGTCACTTCTGCCAATCATAGAACATTGATTAGGATTTGTTACGTCATAGGCATAGGGGTCATAGTATTATAAATTGTTGGCTTTCGGATGCAAATATATCCGCATAAAGCTAAAATTAATGCAAATATCGCTTCAATCTATGCAATTATAAATCCAATCAAATGCCCCTGAGAGACACCTCAGGGGCATTTGATTGGATTGTTATATTTAGCAAGCATTCCATGCTATCATTTCACGAAGTCTTTGGGCAGAATACCAAATTGTTTTTGGAAGCACTTGGTAAAATAGGAAGGAGTATTGAAGCCGGTCATGTAGCAAACCTCATTGATTTTGCACTCTCCTTCCTTTAAAAGCTGCGCCGCTTTCTTCAACCGCTCCAGGCGGATGTAGTCATTCGGGGTCATATCCAATATGCCCTTTATCTTCCGGTTCAGGCTCGAACGGCTCATGTTCAGCAGGCTTGCCATATCATCCAGACAGAAATCCGGATTCTGCATATTGGCAACTACCACTTCCTTCAATGTCTTAAGGAAAGATTCATCTGCCTTTGTCATTGCCATACTGCCCGTCTGCACAAAAGGAGAATTGACGAAAGAAGCCCGTAGCTTCTCACGGTTGTTCAGCAGATTGGCTACACACACTTTCAGATATTCCACAGAGAAAGGCTTTTCTATATATACGTCAGCCCCCAGCTTCATTCCCTCTATCTTGGCTTGAAGGGTCGTCTTCGCCGTAAGCAGGATAATCGGTATATGGCTATAGTCAAGCTCGGACTTCAGATGCTCGCACAGCTCCAATCCATTCATCTCGGGCATCATAATGTCTGAAATGACAAGATTTACAGTATGTTCCTTCAACACCTTCAAAGCTTCCACCCCATTCACGGCAGTCAGCACACGATATTCCGAAGAGAGCTGTTTCACAACAAATGCCTGCATTTCCAGACTGTCTTCCACCACCAAAAGAGTATACCGGTGCTGTTCCAAGGCAGTACCTGCACCACTTTCCTCAGAGGATTCCCCGCCCGTTACCGGTTCTTTATGCTCCATAGCCACCGTCTGCTCGTGCTTCAGCGGAAGTGACAGCAGGAAACAGTTGTTCTCCATCGAATCTTCCATGCACAACGTACCCTCATGGAGTTCGGCCAATGAACGGGCAAGTGCAAGCCCGATACCGGTGCCGGGTACAGAGCGCAAGGTACCGGTTTTATACTGGATGAACGGCTTGAAAATCTCCTCGCGCATCTCTACCGGAATGACAAGGCCGTCATTGCATACAGAAAGCAGCAGTCTTTCACCTTCCGAATATAGCCTGATGCGTATATAGGTCTCCGAATACTTTATCGCATTGGTCAGCAGATTGCTGATAATCTTGGTAAGCCCTTCCCTATCAACCGAAGCATACAAGCTTTCGGGAGTCTCTATACTCAATGCCAGCCCCCTTTCACGTGCCAAAGGCTTGAAACGCTTATACGTCTTCTGCAAGAGCTCAGACACGTCACATTCCACAAAATTCAATTGGAAGCCTTGTGTCTCCGTCTTCCGGAAGTCCAGCAACTGGTTCACCAAATCAAGCAGTCGGTTGGTGTTCAGTTCCATGGTCTCCAAATCATCCCTGATGTCATCCGAAACAGAACGGGAAGCCAATACATTCTCGAGCGGACTCTTTATCAGTGTAAGCGGTGTACGTATCTCATGCGCCACATTCGTGAAGAAGTCTATCTTCGCAGTATACAACTCCCGTTCCTTTTCCCGCTCAAACTTGTCCATAGCCTGCTGATGCTTCTGCCGGGTCCGTTTTCTGAAATAGATAATTACAGCAGCCAGTGAACATAACGCCAATACCGTATAAACAGCATACGCCCAAGTGGAGAGATAGAAAGGAGGATGAATATGGATGTCGAGCACACGTTCCGTCGCGTTCCACTTGCCATCGCTGTTGGAACCTTTTATACGCAATGTATAGCTTCCATAAGGAAGGTTTGAATAGTTGATGATGGAATTCCGCCCTACCGTATACCAGTCGCGGTCAAAGCCTTCCAGCTTACATTCAAGACCATTCATTTCGGGTGCCTGGTAACTCAGGGCTGCAACCTGAAAAGAGAAAGAATTCTGGTCGGCATCCAGCTCTATCTCATCCGCATAGGTGATGCTCTTCTCCAAAGGAGAATCCGGACTATCCACCGAAAGCCGTTTGTTGAACAGATAAAAATCTGTAATCACTACGGGAGGGAGAAAAGTGTTCTCCACAAAAGTTTCCGGGTCAAAGGCTATGAATCCGTTGATACTTCCCAAATAGATGCGTCCCTTCTTGTCAATGTAACCGGACTGGAAATTAAATTGGTTGCTCAGCAGCCCGTTTGCCGTGGCATAGACATGTTTGCTCTCCGTATCGGGATTGAAGCAGACCAGACCATAATTGGAAGTAATCCATAAGTTACCCCGCTTATCCTCGACCATCTTGTAGATAGTGTTGCTCGGAAATCCTTTCGACATGTCATAACGGGTAAAATTGTCCGTTTCCGGATTGTAGCGGCAAAAGCCCTCACCCAGCGTCATGAACCACAGACGCTTCCTGCTGTCTTCGTAGATACTGATTACCTTATTGTAGGGAAGAGAGGTCGAATCATTCTCATTAGACAGATAATTCCTCCACTGCTGGCTTCTTACATTGTAGCAGAACACTCCATTGGAGAAAGTAGCAAACCACAGATTTCCGTTGAAGTCCTCCAGAATGTTATAAGTAAACATATTCTTCAGCTGAGGAATCCGGGTAAAGTCATCTGTAGAGCGATTGTACTTCAACAGACCGGACGTGGTGCCTATCCACACGTCTCCCGTAGTGGTCCTGCAAATGGTAAAGGCGTCATTGGCGACCATGGAATTCTCACTCTCACCCTTGGCATAATGTTTCACCTGCCTGGTCCGAAGATTCACCCGGTTCAGACCACCGGAGAACGTACCCACCCACAAATCATCCCCGTCCAGGCAAAGGCCGTGGACATTCTGATAAATGGCCGGATGCTCAAAAGGCTCTATCTTTCCGTTTTCCGGATTGTAATTGAACAAGCCTTTGTCTTCGGTACCTATCCACAAGGTGCCATCATTACTTTCACAGATTTCCCGTACACGACGGCCGAAATGCCTGAGATTGTCTCTCGGATAGAACTTCTCGAAATAAGTCCACTGATAAGGACAATAGTTCACTCCACCGAAATAAGACCCTATCCACATGCCGTTCTCCTTGTCGCAGCAGAGCGAATAAATGGCATTGTCCGACAATGCATACGAATCATCCTGGTCGGGAACGGTCAAATGGGTAATCTTGTCATTCGTCAGATTGTAAATATACAAGCCGGACTCTGCGCCCACCCACAGCTCGTTGTCAGATTTGAACTGCAAAGCCCTCACATAGGTGTTCAGCAGCTTCCGCGTCTTGCCGGTAGTCTGGTTTATCTCTGTCAACCCGTTCAGCGAAGCGATATACACACAATTATGGGGTCCGCTGACCTGCCAGTTGATAATATCATTCTTGAAAATCTCATTTCCTTCCGCGTCCTTGAAAGGCTGCAGAGGAGTTTCAAAGTCAGCTTTCGTATAGTAAAGATTATCCGCATACAAGGCCAGCCAACACGTATTCCCATTCAGCCAAAAGCGGGTTACATTGGGCAGTCCCGAATCGTGCAGATGGTTCAGCAGCCTCCCTTCATCCGGTTTATAGCAGAACAACCCCTGGTTTTCTACCGATATCCAGATATTATCGTCCTCGTCACTTCCAATCATGGTGACGAAATCCCTGATGATACTGCCGTTATCACTGGCCTCATCGAAAGCGGTAAAGGAATCCAGTACCGGGTCGTAAATAAAGACTCCCCCATCGGTACCAATCCAGATATTTCCCCGGCGGTCCTCGTAGAGCGCAGTTATGAAGTTCTTTCCTAAACCGGAGTTCTCTTTCTTGTAAATACGGAAAGACAATCCGTCATAACGGTTCAGACCGTCCTTGGTTCCGAACCACATAAAGCCTTTCCTATCCTGCAAAATCTGATACACGGTGTTCTGCGAAAGACCGTTCCGGATATCCATCGTTCTGAAATAGTAATGAACAGCATCCTGCGCACAGACCGGCAATACCGCCCATAGGCACAGACTAAGGAAAAGCTTTATAATCAATCGTTTCATAACAACATTTTTAATGTACAATTTACCATTTACAAAGTACAATTTAACTATGCAGATGACAGCGCAGCCAAATTGTACTTTGTAAATGGTAAATTGTAAATGCCCCTATTTCTTAAGTGAATTGCAGATACGTGTATTTATCTCTTTCACGCGTTTCTCATCCAGCTTTATCACCTTGCGGTCGTAAGTCATCAGACCGTTCACTTCCACCTCCACATCCGTGGTCTGTGTATAGACGGCTGCCGAGAAACCTCTTTTTATCATCTGATACAGCATATCGGCATATTTCACGTACTCATCAGTCACTTCTTTGGAAGAGTTGAACTGAACATATCCCCAGTTGCGGTTCGGTTCCCAGATATGGTCTTTCAAGACAAGGCCGATGCCGCCATACTCACCCAAAACCGTGGCACGCTGTGCATCATACAGATACATCTCCGGTTGGGGATAGTTGTGGAGGTCGAGCATGTCACCGCAAGTATAATGGTTACCGCCACTTGCCGGATTCACCAGACGGGTCGGGTCATACTGTTTCGTCCATTCGGCTATCTCTACCGTCTTGAACTGCCCCCAGGCTTCGTTGAACGGTACCCATGTACCGATACACGGATAAGAGTAGAGACAATCCATTATTTCCTTCCATTCCTTGTGATAATAGGCTTCGGATTCGGCGGAGCGTTTCAGTTCTGTTCCGTCGAAATAGCGGCGGTTCTGCCATTCCGGATTACGGTCACCGCTCGGCATATCCTGCCATACGATGATACCCAAACGGTCACAATGTGTGTACCAACGTGCCGGTTCCACCTTGATATGCTTGCGAATCATATTGAAACCGAAATCTTTCGTCTTCTGTACATCATACAGCAAAGCCTCGTCTGTGGGAGCTGTATACAGTCCGTCGGGCCACCAACCCTGGTCCAGCGGTCCAAACTGGAACAAAGCCTCGTTATTTAGTTCCAGGCGTACGATGCCATCCGCGTCACGACGGGTGGAGTACTTACGCATGGCAGCATAGCTGTCCACCTTATCCACTACCTTGCCTCCGCTTTTCAGAGTCACTTTCAGCGTATAGAGGAAGGGGGAATCCGGACTCCACAACTTGGCATTCCGGGGCATGGACACCTCCACCGGCTCTGCATTGATACTTTTGCCGGTGGCTACCAGTTGATTGCCGTCATACACATTCACTTCCACAAAGTCGGAAGGACATGCACTATTCAATTCAGCCTTCACTGTCAACAGATTACGGTCAATATCGGGAGTGATACGGAGGTTCTTGATATGTTTTCCGGCAACCGGCTCCATCCATACCGTCTGCCAGATACCGCTTACGGGAGTGTACCAGATACCTTCCGGATTGCTGACCTGCTTTCCACGGGGTTGAGGTCCTTTATCCGTTGGGTCCCAAACTTTTACGACCAACTGATTATTGCCTTTGCCAGAAAGGGCGGCAGTAATATCGAAAGAGAACGGAGTAAATCCCCCCGTATGGCTGCCTACTTTCACATCATTCACCCATACATCCGTTTTCCAGTCGACAGCGCCAAAGTGCAACAGCACTTGTTTTCCCTTCCAGGCAGAAGGAATTTCAAAACTGCGCTGGTAGACCAGTTCCTGGTTTTCATTGATTCTTTTTCCAACTCCGGACAAGGAGGATTCGATGGCAAAAGGAACAAGTATCTGCCCTTCGAACTCTGCCGGAAGATGCTCACCTTTATTTATAACGGCATAATTCCACAGTCCGTTCAAGTTCTTCCAGTCACTCCGTTCCATGATGGGACGAGGATATTCGGGCAACACATTCGCGGGATTGATCTGGGATGCCCAGTCCGTTTTGATTTTATCACCTGCCGGCTTCCATTGCGCCGAGCTTCCGATTGCAAACAACGTCAAGAATGACGATATGAGGAAAAATCTTCTCATAGTATTATAACTTTTTATTGGTTTCTACGAAAGCAAAGATAAGCCGATTCAGAAAAAAAGAATAGAAATTTCGAACCAATAAATAGTATTTTTGTGGAATATCAAGGTATTACCATCTCATTTTATCAAAGAAATTCATCAAAGGCACCTTTTTCCGCTTTTCTTGCCACGCCTATGACAAGGTTTTGCCTTCCCATTGGCAAGACTTTGCCACCGCGTTGGCAAAACTTTGCCATAGGCGTGGCAAAAGTTTGCCAAGGCAGTGACAACTTGTTGGCAAAATACCTCCCTGATATACAAGGAGTAGCAAACAATAGACAGCAGGGAATGACTAATATCCCGGATTCTGCTGGTTCTCCAATGCCGGATTGGCATTTATCTCATCCTGCGAAATAGGAAGCACAATCTTCTCGAAAGTACGGTCGATTGTTTTTCCACGGTGACTCACCGGAATATCTTGAAAATCGTCGTTGAATTCGATGGTTCTGCCCATACGCATCATGTCGAAGAAGCGTTGTCCTTCACCAAAAAGCTCCTTGCTGCGCTCGTCCAGAATCATATCATCGGTAATGGTAGCGGCAGTGGCCGGTGCCAGTCCGGGAGAACGCCTGCGGATTTCATTCAGGTAACCGGCGGCGGCATCTGCGCCTGCTTCCTGCTTCGTGGAGTGCAAGGCTGCTTCGGCGGCAATCAGATATATCTCGGAAAGACGGATTATCTTGATATTGACGGCTGTATTGGTTGCCTTGCCGTCACCTGCCAGAGTGGTACTGCCCATATACTTGTAGCAGGCTCCCTTGCGTTCAATCTCATTGTCCACCCAGTATTCATCGTTGTCCATGATTCCCCAACGCACATCCGTCTCGTCTTCACCCAGACGGTTCAGGAAATAATCGCTGGCAAGATACCAGCCCATGGCATTCTTCAACTGTCCGTAGCGCATCAGGTAAAAGCCCAAAGAAGAAGTTCCCAGGTCTGATTCCTCAGTGGTGATGCCCAGCTCAAAGATGGACTCGGAACCAAACTGCTTGCTCCAGGAAGCCGTCCAATCGGCAGGCTCATACAGTTTGTACACACCGCTTTCTATAATCTCCCGGGCAGCGTTCAAAGCACCGTCATAATCTTCCATATAGAGTTTCACACGCGCTTGCAGGGCTATGTTGGTGTAATAGTCCGCATATCCGCTCTGCTTTGTCTTCTTCTTGGCAAGCAGGGCCGCCCCGTCCGACAAGTCCTGCAGAATCTGGCGATAGTTCTCCTCCACAGTAGCACGGGTGGGCTGGGCGTTCACCGTAAGCGGCTCGGTTACATTGGGAACTCCATAAGAGGTCTTGTTGTAATTGTAAGGAAGCCCGTAGAGACGGACCAAATCGAAATAGAACAGCGCCCTCAGAGTCAACGCCTGCCCTTTGGCTTCGGAAAAGTCTTCCATACTGCCCGATTCTTCCAGCTTCTCAATGTTGCTCAACAAGGTGTTGACCTGCAGAATGCAGTAATATCCACGGCTCCAGAAACCGGAATAAGTATTGCTGTTGGAAGTGTGGTTGAACGTATAGAATGCATCCAGTCCGCGTCCGGCAGCAAAAATCGTGAGGTCACCGCCCTTGGCATCACCGTACATAAAAAGGTTTCTGCCGTAATAGGACGATGAGGTCATCGCACTCATCACACCGTTGATAACCACCTGCGCATCGGCTACCGTACCGACAGCACCTTCTGCATTTCCGGAGTTGGTGGGCTGCATATCCAGAAAATCGTCACACGAAGTGAATGTAAAGGCACCAAGTATCACAAGTGCCAATAAATGATATATCTTTTTCATTGTTAGTTCCTCCAGTTCATTAAAATTTCAATTCAACGCCAACGACAAACGTTTTTCCGATAGGGGTTTCCCAACCACGTGTGCCGTATTCGCTCACTTCGGGGTCTGCCTCCTTGTATTTGGCTATTGTCCAAAGGTTGCTGGCAGTGAAGAAAAGGCGGGCATTCTCGATGAAAGCCTTGCGGGTCATGGCTTTGGGCAGCGTATAGGCCAATGAGAGATTCTTCAAGCGCAGATAACTGGCATTGAACAAGTGGCGGCTGCTGTATTGTTGCGGGTCATCGAGGTCTACACCTTCGATACGGGGCTCTGTACCGTTCGTATGGTCTGGCGTCCAAAGGTTGTTGTAGTAGCTTTTAGCACGGATACGCTCCCAATAATAACCGTCGTCGGCCACATCCATGTAGGCTCCATCGTACAAGTCTCCTCCTATCTTATAGGTAAAGCCCAACGAAAGGGCTATGCCTTTGTAGGAGACCGAGGTATTGATGCCCCCATACACTTTGGGAACGGCATTGCCGATGATGGTGTAGTTGGCATTGTTATAGTCATAAGTAGCTCCGCGCCCGTTATACTCAAAATCTCCGGCCTTGCCATTCTTGGGGTCATTTACATAGTAGACGTTCTTGCCGTTGGTCTTGTCCACACCTGCCCATTCGTATCCATAGAAAGCCAGCGTGGACTGACCTTCCCGGTATACATATTGCGCACGGCTGTCGCTACTGGTGGGGTCGTACCAGATAATGTCCGCACCGCCATACAACTCTTTCACCTCAGAACGGAGGAAGGTTGCGTTGACGCCGGCACTCCATAACCATCCTTTACTATCAATGATGTCACCACTCAACTCCACCTCTACCCCATGGTTGTTGATGCATCCTACGTTCCGCAACGTAGAGGAAAATCCCGTAACCATCGAAATGGGAACATCCTGGAGCAGGTTCTTCGAATCACGGTTGAAGTATTCCACCGTACCGCGCAGACGCTGGCCGAAGAAGCCGAAGTCGATACCCACATTCGTGTTGTAGCTCGTCTCCCAAGACAGCTTGTCATTGGTGACGGTAGTGATTGTACCGCCCGGGTTACCCATGTACTTACTGGTATAGCTCATCAAGCTCATATAGCCGTAATTGTCCGAAGGCAGCGTACCGTTAATACCATAAGAGGCACGTATACGCAGGTTGCTCAGGAAAGAATATTTGCTCATAAAACCCTCGCGCATGATGTTCCACGCTCCCGCCACTGACCAGAAGTTTCCCCAACGTTCCTGCTTGCCGAGCCGGGAAGAACCGTCGCGGCGGTAAGAACCGGAAATGAAGTAGCGTTCATCGTAATTATAATCCAACTTGGAGAGCACGGACACCATCGAGTTTCCCCAGGAATATCCGGCAGAAGTCTGCGTTCCGGCAGTAGAAACTGTATGAATGGTGCTGACCGCAAGATTGCTTCCTGTGGCACGCACATAGTCTGTCTTGTTCTTCTCCGCTTCGAAACCCACCATGGTGCCAACTGTGTGTTTGTCGAAGGTGCCGGTATAATTGGCGGTAGTGGAGGTAACCATCTTCTCGTATGTAGTACGGTATTCGTTGACATTCCCATTGTCTGCCGAGCCTTTATAGTGATTGGCACTGTAATAGATATGGTCTTTTACAGTAGTATTGTCGTAAGAGTAGATAGAACGAAGGTCCAGGCCCGGCATCAGATGCAGGGTGAGCGTCTCCGCAGCTATGATTTTGGTACTGGTAGAACCGTTCTCCCACTCTTTGTCATAATAAAGCCCATTGTAGGCGTAGCTACCGTAACGTTCGGTCCAGAGCTCGCCGGTCTTGTAATCAGTGGGCCAGTAGAGTCCCCACAGCAAGTTACGGGTCTGCATGAAGTAATTACTGCCCGTGTTGCGTGTATCATTATAACCGCTTTTCTTGGTACGCGCCAGGCTGGCATTGGTGGTCAGTTCAAGGAATTTCCCCACCTTCTGGGTGAGGTTCAGGCGACCGGAAACACGGTCGAAGCTGTTCATCTTCAAACGTCCTTCGTCCTGGGTATAGGAAAGGGAAGTGTAATAGTTGGTATTCTGCGTAGCACCGCTGACGGACATATCGTAGGTCTGGTAAATGGCGGTACGGAAATATGCCTTGTCCCAATCGTAGTATTTGCCTCCACGCCCGGAGTTGTCGTACTCAAGGATATTGACGTTCTCGTAAGCTCCCGTACCATTTGTGGTAAATTGGTAGCCATGTTTGTTGAAACGGCTGTTCAACTGGCCTATGGCATAGGCTGCCGCCTTTTCGTCCGTTTCGCCCTTACCACTTGTACGGGCATCGTGAAATACGGTGTAGAGCATATTCACATTCTCCTGTACGCTGGCCGTTTCATAGTTGTCCGTTGCCCAGCAGGGCGTGAAGCCCACTTCGGCTTTCAGCGTCACCACCGGCTTGCCAATCTGTCCTTTTTTGGTAGTAATCAGAATGACGCCGTTTGCCGCACGCGACCCATAAAGCGAGCTGGCCGCCGCATCTTTCAATACAGAAATAGATTCGATGTCTTCCGGGTTCAACGTATTCATGATGTTGTTGGTAGAATAGAGCTCACCGCTCATCTGCCCCGTATTGCCCGAAGAGACCGGAACACCGTCCACTACATACAACGGTTCATTCCCGGCATTCATAGAACCTATGCCACGGATGCGGATGGCCGGTGCGGAACCCGCCTGGCCGGAATTATTCGTCAGTTGCAAGCCCGCCACTTTACCGTTCAACGCGTTTTCAAAGCTGGTCGTCGGAATGTCTTTCAGCGCATCCGCTTTCACTAAAGAAGCCGAACCTGCATAGCTGCTCTTTTTGGCCGTGCCGTAAGCCACCACCATCACTTCATCCAGCAGTTCCGAATCCGATTTCAGCACCACCTTCATAGCAGGCTTTATGGCAGCTTCTACTTTCTGCATACCTACAAAAGAGACAATCACTGTCTTTGCCGTGCCCGGCACATTCAAGATTGTAAATTTACCTTCGATATCGGTCACGGCCCCCAGCGTTGTACCCTTCACCAATACCGATGCCCCAATAATCGGCTCATTGTTGTCCTCGGCAAATACTGTTCCCGAGACCGTAGACGTCTGAGCCATCACTCCCGCCCCCATAACCAGGCAGACAATGATTAACAAGAAGAATTTCTTTCTCATGCTTCTCTTCCTTAAAATTAGTCAATCAAAACACTTTTTAATATCCAAACGTTGCAAAGGTATGTATCTTTTTCAAAAAGAAAAGCAATAGTATTCAAAAAGCTTCATTTTGATTGTATTTTAAGCTAAACACAAGCAATATGTCTATAGCCTAAGCATTCCAAGCAATAAGTATGATGCTGGATACGGAAATATAAGCAATGCCAAAGAAGATATATCCGGATTTTAAGATATGACACGTCCCGGCATACAACTTTTTTCGTAACTTTGCACAGTTTTAAAATACACTGAACGAATGGAGTTTAAGTATGACGTTATTGTAATCGGCGCCGGACACGCAGGATGCGAAGCCGCTGCCGCTGCTGCAAACCTGGGTTCGAAGACTTGTCTTATCACAATGGATATGAACAAAATCGGACAGATGAGTTGTAACCCGGCAGTGGGAGGCATCGCCAAAGGACAGATAGTACGCGAAATAGACGCCTTGGGAGGATATATGGGATTGGTGACAGACCAGACAGCCATACAGTTCCGTATACTGAACCGTTCCAAAGGTCCCGCTATGTGGAGTCCGCGCGCGCAGTGCGACCGCAACAAATTCATCTGGGCATGGAGAGAGATACTGGAAAATATCCCCAACCTGCATATCTGGCAGGATACCGTGCAGGAAATCCTCGTTGAAAACGGTGAGATTACGGGAGTAGTCACATTATGGGGAGTAACGTTCCATGCCAAATGTGTAGTACTCACCGCAGGAACTTTCCTCAATGGACTGATGCACGTGGGACGTACCATGCTTCCAGGCGGACGTATGGCAGAACCTGCATCCTACCAATTAACCGAATCCATCGCAAAGCATGGCATCACCTTTGGACGCATGAAGACGGGAACCCCCGTACGCATAGATGGACGCAGCGTGCATTATGAGGATATGGAAATCCAAGACGGAGAATGTGACTTCCACAAGTTCTCGTTCATGGACACTCATGTACGCCATTTGAAACAGCTCCCTTGCTGGACCTGCTTCACCAACGAAGAAGCACACCGCATCCTGCAGGAAGGTCTGCCGGATTCTCCCCTTTTCAACGGACAAATCCAAAGTATCGGCCCACGTTATTGCCCCAGTATAGAAACCAAGATTGTGACTTTCCCCGACAAACCGCAGCACCAGCTTTTCCTGGAGCCCGAAGGGGAAACAACCCAAGAGCTCTACTTGAATGGATTCTCTTCTTCATTGCCCATGGACATCCAGATTGCAGCATTGAAAAAGATACCGGCATTCAGAGATTTGGTCATCTACCGCCCGGGCTATGCCATCGAATACGACTTCTTTGACCCCACCCAACTGAAACATACGCTGGAAACGAAGAATATAAAGAATCTGTTCTTTGCCGGACAAGTAAACGGAACAACCGGTTACGAGGAAGCTGCCGGACAAGGAATCATGGCTGGCATCAACGCCCACATCAATTGCCACGGCGGAGAGCCGTTCACCCTTGCAAGGGATGAAGCATATATCGGCGTTTTAATCGACGATTTGGTAACAAAAGGCGTGGACGAGCCTTACCGTATGTTTACTTCCCGTGCCGAATATCGCATCCTGCTCCGTATGGATGATGCGGACATGCGACTCACGGAAAAAGCCTGGAAGCTGGGACTCGTCAAGGAAGAGCGGTACAAGCTGCTGACAGAAAAACGTGAAGCCGTGAACTGGATTATAGACTTCGCGCGGAATTACTCGATGAAACCGGCATTAATCAATCCGGTATTGGAGCAGCTCGGCACTACTCCACTGCGCCAGGGATGCAAATTGATAGATTTGATAAACCGTCCGCAGATAACGATTGAGAACATTGCCGAACACGTCAGTGCCTTTAAACGAGAACTGGATAAAATATCCGATAGAAAGGAAGAAATTGTAGAAGCTGCAGAAATACTCATCAAGTACGAGGGATACATCGGGCGCGAACGGATTATTGCGGATAAGTTGGCAAGATTGGAAAGCATCAAGATAAAAGGTAAGTTTGACTATAATTCCATTCAATCCCTTTCCACCGAAGCCAGACAGAAGCTGATGAAGATAGATCCGGAAACAATAGCCCAAGCGAGTCGGATTCCGGGAGTATCTCCGAGCGACATCAACGTGCTACTGGTACTTTGCGGACGATAGAACGCAAAGTTCCACGTGAAACAAAGAATTCAATAAACCTATTAAATAACTGATTATGAGCAAAGAAACGCTTGCCAAAAGCATCCGGGAAATACCCGACTTCCCCATTCCGGGAATTCTATTCTACGATGTAACTACCTTGTTCAAGGAACCTGCTGCCCTGCAGGAGCTCTCGGACACACTGTACGAGATGTATAAGGACAAAGGAATAACCAAAGTAGTGGGTATAGAATCAAGAGGTTTCATTATGGGCCCCATTCTCGCCACCAGACTGGGAGCAGGCTTCGTTCCTATCCGCAAGCCGGGAAAACTTCCTGCAGAAACCATCGAAGAGAGCTATGAGAAAGAATATGGCAAAGACACCGTGC
>ULPH01041674.1_pt1 | contig 27653 bp, 17 predicted proteins | sample 1953301 | NCBI WGS metagenome assembly ULPH01 (sample SAMEA4835623, study PRJEB28245) | human gut metagenome | biome: gut microbiome; material: fecal sample | place: Denmark | collected 2008 | reverse complement strand
GATGCCTGCAAGCTGCCTCGTGTGGAGCGTAAGGAGATCAAGCCGCTGGACAGTGAGGCAATCACGGTTTTTATGAAAGCGGTAGAGGGTTCGCGCTATGAAACACTTTATTTACTGACGCTGTTTACCGGAATGCGGCGCGGCGAGGTCTGCGGCTTACAATGGGAATGTGTCGATTTGGAAAAAGGCACGATTCTCATTAACAAGCAACTGCAAAACATTCCCGGACAGCCGGGGAAGTATCGGCTTATTTCGTCTAAGAACGGAAAAGGCCGCAGCATCACTGCTGCACCTTTTATCGTCTCACTGCTGAAAAAGCATAAGGCGCAGCAAAGCGCAGAACGGATCCGTGCGGGCAGCGCATGGGAAGACAGCGGCTTTGTCTTTACGGACGAGCTGGGCCGTCATGTTTCACCGCACAATGTGTATCACAGCTATAAGCGCATTGTCACATCAATCGGCATGCCCGAGGCTCGTTTCCATGATCTTCGCCACAGCTATGCAGTTGCCGCGATCCATGCCGGTGATGATATCAAGACGGTGCAAGGGAACCTTGGACACGCGACATCTTCTTTTACGCTGGATGTCTATGGACATGTGACGGATGAGATGAAAAAGAGCAGCGCTGACCACATGGAAAAGTTTATCGAAAAAGTGTCTGGCGGTTGAGCCGTCAGACACCTTTTTTGACCTGTAAAGGGAAAACTAAAGGGAAAACGCCCTGTAAAAGTGCAAGAAAAGAGCCTGTAACCATTGCAGTTACAGGCTTTTTAACTGGTCCGAGTGGCGAGATTCGAACTCACGGCCTCATGGTCCCGAACCATGCGCGCTACCAACTGCGCTACACCCGGATATGAAGTTGTACGGCTCACGTCGCTAACAGTAGTATTATATGAGCTTCCCTCCGTTCTGTCAAGAGGGAAATCCACATTTTTCAAAAAGTGCAAAATGCAATACTTATCGCAAGATTTTTCAATTAAAAAATAGCCAGACTTTCACGCCGTGATTTGTGCAAGTTGTTCATTGAACACTCTGGCCGCCGTTGTCCGTCCCAAAATCTCCCGTGGGTAGTTGTTCATCCAGTCTGCCGCTGCGATGATCTCCTCGTCCGGCACCTCGTCGAAGTTCGTGCCCTTCGGGAACAGCCGCCGGAACATCTTGTTCAGATTCTCGTTGCTGCCGCGCTCATAGCTGCTGTACGGGTGGCAGTAGTACATCTTCGTCCGCTGCCCGCCGAAGATGGAAGTCTCCATACCCTCACAGTCAGAGAACTCGCTGCCGTTGTCCACGGTGATACTGCGGAAGATTTTGCTGAACAGCGCGCCATACTTCCGCTCCAGTCCGTTCAGCGCCGCCACCACGTTCTCCATGGTCGCGCCGTACATGGGCAGCGTGATCTCGTTGCGGCTCAGTCTCTCCGTCAGTGTCAGCACGCACTTCTTCGTCTTTTGCTTGCCCTTCACCGTGTCCATCTCCCAGTGAAACGGCTCTTCCCGCTGGTTTATTTCCTCCGGCCTGCGTTCGATGCTCTCGCCCTGCGGTGGACGCGATGCCGAGCGCACACGATTGTATCCGCGCTTGGTCTCTCCATGCAGCGGCAGGTCTTTGTTGGTGATGTTCAGAAATACGCCGTTCGTGATGTAGTTGTAGATGGTCTTCTCGCACACGCGCACGGAAAACTGTTTTCCCTCCAGTTCAATGTCCATCAGGACAGCAGCAGGGCTGCGCCCCTCGTCCGCGATCTTCCGCTCAATATAGTCCGCCAGCGCATAGTCATTCCCCAGCTTGATCGGTCTGCCCTTGGCGGTCTTTCCGTATTCATACTGTTGCTGCGCGATGTCGGCGGAGTATCGCTTGTCCGTGGTGTAGTCGCCGTTCAGGTGCTCATACATCACGCCCGGACGTTTCAGCTCCCGGTACACGGTGGTGTAGTTTACCCGCAGCGCATCCGCGATCTCCTGAATCCCGGCTCCGCCGTTGTGCATCTGCTCTATCTTCAGTCTGTCGGTGTAGGTCAGGTGATGGAACCGCTTGAACTTTCTCTCCATGCCGTGTTTCTCCTTTGCGCTTTCTTGCGCTTATTCTAAAGCTGATTACGGCATGTGTCAATATATGCAAAATCCCTCCGCCCGAAGGTGGAGGGATTATTCTTTTCCCAGCAGCCAGTCCGTGCTCACGCGCAGCACCTCGGCCAGTATCGGCAGCTCAAAGTCCGGCACCACGCGCTTTCCGGTTTCGATTCTGCTCACGGCCATCTGCCCCAGCTGAAGACCGGCCAGCTGCAGCTTTGCTGCCAGCTCTTCCTGAGACCATCCCGCGCGCGTTCTCGCCTCCCGCACTCGCTCACCGCATAGGTTGTATCGCTCACCCAGTGTGTACAGCCGCACTGCTCCGCCTCCTCATAATCATCTTTTGCATATTCTTGCTTGAACTTACCATGTCTTCGTGTTAATCTTATAAAAAAGATGATTAGACAGAAAATATTTTTTGGAGGTATACTTATGAAATGGCTCGTGTATGGCTGCGGCCTTCTGATTTCCAGTACTGTGCTTGTTGCGCTCTCCATGTCTGGTGTGCTTCCTGCCCTTGGTGGTATCGGTTCCGGGCTGCTGACAGGCTGCGTTTATTTTCTCGGTGTATACCTTGCTCCGCGTCTAATCATTCATCGCCTTCAGCAATGTGTTTCGAAAGAAAAGCCCGGTGATCTTGCGCCCATCGAATCAAAGCGCAAGCTCATCCGCCGCGATGTTGTCGGCTACCAACTGGCTATATTTATCCTTGTTTGTGCATCGGTTCTCCTTGCTCTCCGATACGGCAGTGCATCCAGCGAAGTCGAGCAGCTGCAGGCGCAGCTCGAAGAGCAATATCGCGACCGTTATGAAGAAGGCTATGCAGATGCCGAAAGTACCGCTTATGAAAGCGGCTATGATGTCGGGTGTAAAGATGGCTACAGCACCGGCTATGCCGACGGAGATGCTGCTGGCCGCAGTGCAATCCTGTCCACTTACTACAGTGAGCTGCGCTTCTTTCGCAACGGCGCTTGTATCGTCACGGAAGAAGGCTATCGTTATCACCACTATGGCTGCTATCACATTGCAGGGCGCGAGTATTGGATATACAACACCGAGTTGGCAGAATATAAAGGCTATTCTCCCTGCATTGATTGTTGGGAAGATGGGCTTTTGACAATTATACTGAGCTGACAGCGAAGCAGAACACCGCCGGGTCTCCCCGGCGGTGTTCTTTTTTTATGCCTTCGGCAGTACCAGCCCGCCGGTGTAGCTTGCGCCATCCGGCAGTACGATGCCGCTCTCTGTCTCAGCGTTCAGCGCGTCGTAGACTTTCTGCCCCACGCTGGTGCTGTACGGGTTTTTCGCAGGCTTCCAGCTCTTGTTTGCCAGCTGCCATAGTGCAGCCTGCTGCGTCACCGTCAGGCTCTGCCCGCCGCCTGCTCCCGGCAGCACGATGCCGTTACCGCCGCCCATAGAATCAATGGCCGCTTCCACCTCTTCCTGCTTGAACGTGCCGTTGCCGTCAAAGTCGAACTTCGGCAGCAGCTCCCGGAATGAGACATACGCTTCCGGTGTCACGCCGTAGCTGTATCCCGTCTGCAGCTTGCTGTACTCGCTCTCCTGCATCATCTCGCCCAGCACGCTCATCTGCTCTTCGGTGCTCAAGCCTGCATCCACCACTGCGCGGTAGCGCTGCAGGCCGCTCACGCTGTCCTTGCCGTCCTCCGGCTCCAGTGCGTTCAGGCTGTTTGCCAGCTCGTAGGCTGCGTCATCACTCAGTCCCGCCGAAATGAAGCTGTCGTACCGTGCTGCCTCCGCCGGAATCTGACTGTAATACTTGAAGCAGTCCCGCACGGTTTCCGCCTGCTCTGCGGCCAGATTCTGACTGTTCACCCAGCGGGAGAACTCCACCGCCTTCTCTGATGCGCCGCTGTACTTCTCGTTGACGGTGGTGTACTCGTTCTGCACCTTCAGGAACGTATCAAAGTCCAGTCCCGCCTGCTCGAATGCCATAATGTCATCGTCTCGGCTCGTGGTGTAGCTGCCGTCTTCCTGCTTCTCGCCGAATAGGTATCTGTACGCCTCCCGCTTCTCGTCGTCCGTCAGTGGGCTTTCCGCCAGTGCGGTGCGCTTTGCGTTGGATGCTTCTGCTCCTTTCAGGCTTCCCGCGTTTTTAACATCCAGCAGCACCTGCGTCACCGCGCCCATGTCCGCGTCGCTGTCGGCCAATGTGTCCATTAGCTCCCGTTCCTTGTCGGTTGCCATCAGCCCATAATAGGCCACACTCTTTCCGTCGCCGGAGATGTCTGCGGCCTGCAGTACTCTTCGTTCCGCTTCGGCCTTGCTTTCCGTCTCCGTCTTCTTCGTCCCGCGCAGCTCCTTCAGCAGGTTGTACGCATCTTCTTCCGGCACGCCAGCCTCCGTCATTCCCTGATAGGCAGCAGTCTCCTTTGCGCCGAAGCTCTTGAATCCGCTCTCTACCCAGTCCCTTCCGGTCTTCAGTGAGGTTTTGCCGAACAGCATGGCTTGCCCCGCATTCAGCGCAGCCTGCCATGGGTCATCATTGTACACCGGGTACTGCAGCAGATCATTTCCTTCAGCGTCTACGGAATAGCTGCCCCCTTTGATCGTTGCGCTCAGTCCTTGGTAAATCTTCTTCAGCTGTCCGCCGCCGAACGGAAGCGCCAGATAGGTCAGCGGGTTCATCAGTTCCTTGCCCGCCGTAGCCAGTTTCTTCTTTGTGCTCCAAGTATCGCTCGTCACAGTCTTCAGCAGGTTGTCCCAATCCGGCAGGGCGCTGCTGATCGGTACGCGCCCGCCGCCCAGCACGCCGCCGATGAACGGCAATTCCTCCGCCACATCGCCCAGCGTTTCGGTCACGGTGTCGTAGGCGTTTTTCTTCTCCGTCTCAAAAGACGGCATATCGCCTGTCACAGCACCTACGCCCAGCTCCACAAGGTTCGGCAGCTCATATCCGGTGATGTTGCCCACAGTGTCGTTCAGGATGCCCAGCGTGTCAAGCGCCGGTCTGCGTCCGATGAAATATTCGTAGACTTCATCGTACAGCCATGCGCCGAGGAAGAACTTGAACAGCGCCATTGCCAGCGCCGCCAGCCCCTTCTCCTTGTATGCGCGCGGCATATCCTTGAAGAGATAGCTCAGCTGGTTGTTGACCTCCAGCTGGAACTGTGTGAAGACCTTCGTCATCGGATTGCTCCGATTGAACAGTGTCGGCGTGGAGCCTTTGCTGCGGTCAGCCATCACGCCCGCCGTCCAGTTGTCCGCCTCCGTCATGGCGGCAGTCTCGCTCATCCCGCGCTTCAGGTTCTGGTTGTACCGCGCACGCACCAGACTTCCGGCGGTAAACTGGTCGATATACTCCATCGGCGAAGACATGGTGGCCGATGCTTTCTGTGCCCATGTCCGCACCAGCGGGTCGCTGCCCTTACGGTTGGTCAGGAAGGCAGACGCATCCACAATGCCGTCGTTTTCTTTGAAGCTCTGCAGCGTCTGCCACATGCCGCGCAGCAGTTCCCCACGGTCAAGCATCGCGCCTCCCTGCGTCAGCGGGATGAAGTTGGTCAGCCACGATGCCGGGTTAATGGCCACCATGTTGGCAGCCACGCGGCTCTCCAGTCCCTTCACAAGGTTGTACATGTTTCTGCCCAGTGCCTGCTCCATGTTGCGGTCTGCGCGGCTCTTCTTGTTGGCCAGCAGGTTGGTGTACTCCTCCAGCTCCACCACGAAGTTCGACAGCGCAAACCGCCCGTCTTCGTAGATGCTGTCGATCTTGCTGCGTTTCTCTTCCTCTGTCAGCCGCGTGTCGGCGTACACCGTGTCCACCTGCTTGCGGATGCCCTCGTCGCCGGTGCGGTAGCGCGCCTGCGTCGCCAGTGCCCGCAGCTTCTGGATGTTGTCGGTCTGATAGATAACGTCCGCCACGCCCTCGATGTATCGGTCGAAGCCCTCCACCGCGTCATAGGCCGTGTCGAAGCCGAGGCGCTGCTGTGCATTGCCGAACCACTGGATGCCCGGTCGGAAGGTGTGCGTCAGTCCGTTGATGGTGGTGGGCAGTGCCGTCACCTGTGTGTCAATGCCCAATGCCCTGCCGAACAGTCCCATGATGCCGTCGCCGTCACCCGGTTGGAAATGTGGGAAGTAGCCGCTGCGGTAGTTCACTGGCTCGTACCCGTTGCGTACTCTGGCCTCGTTCATCTGCTGGAACAGCTCGTCGTAGATGCTTCGGAACTCCTCCACCGCGTGCTCGATCTTTGCCTTGTCCAGCTGCGGGTTCTGCTTCCACATCTCCTGCACAATACCGCGCCAGTCGCTCAGCGTCTTGCCGTCCCGCTCCGCCATGCGCCCTCTGCTGTTCTCCAGCATCCGGATGTTGTCCATCGCTTCGCCCAGCAGCTGCACGGCGTGCGCTTCAGAGATTTTCCCCACCTTCTGCATGGCCTTCGTTTCTTTGGTGCTCAGGTTCAGCGCCTGTACCCGCTCGCGCATTTTGTTCTTCAGTCGCGTGGACTTTGCCTGCGCCTCGTGCACCGGTGTGAAATACTCTGCAATGATCTCCTGCGCCAGCTTCTTGTCCTTCACGATGTCAAGGATATTGCGCTCCATCGTTTCGCGGGAATAGAGAATACCAGCTTTCTTGTCCTTCCATTCGTTTGCTGTCTCTAAGAACTTGTCCGCCTCTTCCCGCAGCTTCGCCCGCTGGCTCTGCTTGTACTCCGTCAGCAACTTCACCAGCCGCTCGTACTCCGTTGTAGCCTCGTATACAGCGGTGATGCCCTTCACATTGTCCGTCTTCGGGTCAAGGTGCTCCAGCTCGATCTCGCCCTTCAGCAGCCGTCCCAGCTGCACATTGTCGTGGTCGGTCAGCAGGTTCTTCGCTTTTGCTTTCTCCGATTCCCACCGCGCCTTCTTCAGCTGCTTGTAGGCTTCTGTGACCTGTTCTGTTGTCATCGGTGTCTCCGCCGTCGCGTTTGCCTTTGCCGCACGCTCGTCAGCATAGCGTTTCACAGTGCGCAGGTCTCCAATGGTGTCTCCGATGGCAGCATCAAAGTCATTCTTCGCCCAGCGCTTGAACTCCTCCGCATCCCGTCCATAGTATTCGCTCAGGGATTTCTCCGTTTTTTCGATGCTCTGCGCCACTTCAAACATGCGCACCAGCTGGTCAGCCGGATGCGTCAGATCATCCGGGAACAGCTCCGGTGCCATGTCCTGCAGCTCCTGATACGCCACATCCACCGGCAGCCCGCCCTCGTTGACGATGCGCAGCCGCCCGAAGGCGCTCTTTCTGAAGTCATTGAAGTCCGCAATGTCGTGCTTGTCTTCCTCCGATATGGTCACAGCCTGCGTGCGAAGGTGATCTTTGATGTCCTTATACTGCTGGTAGAACTCCTCATCCACCACAATGCCCTCGCTGTATGCCTGCTCAAACAGCTCCGCCGCCGTCTCTTCCGAAACGCGCCCGGTGGTCAGGTACTCCTCGCTGATCTGCTGCGCGATCTTCTGCAGGTATTCCCTCTGTGCAAAGCGCGGCACGCTCAGCGCGCGGCTTACGCGCCCAACAAGGGCGTTTTCAGCCCGCTTCAGGTAGTCCTGTGCCTTCTTCGGCAGCGATGTACGGATGCTGTTCTTCTTCTCTTCGTCCTCCGCCGTCGGCAGCGTCGCCTCCGCCGTTTCCTCCTCTGTGACGGAATATTGCAGCGTCCGTTCATCAGTTGGCATGGTGAAACGCTCCACTACCGCATCGCGGTTTTCATAGCTCAGCGGCAGCAGGTTATGCACCCGCACCTCCGCGTCAGACCATGTGCCACCGAAGTCCTGCCCGGTCAGCGTCAGCTCTCCGATCTCGCTCTTGGAATACTTGTTGGAGGAATCGAACAGCAGCACCGGGATTTGTTCCACGCCTGCATTCCGCATGGCCACCGCGCGGTGCCGCCCCTCATGTCCCTGTACCTCTCCGGTTTCGTGGTCGATGTTCAGCTGGATAGGCTGCCACCTTGTGGCTTCGCCCAGTTTCTCCGCGTCCAGTTCCTTGCTGTGCTGCTCCACGATCTGCCGTCCGCCCTCGCTGGTAGTCAGGTTCAGGAAGTCATCCGGTGTCATGTAGGCAATGTACGCCTTCGCATACTTCGGGCTGCTCTTTGCTGCATAGTCTCTCAGATAGGTGTCAATGGTGCTTTCCTTCAGTTTGACCGCTCCGTCATACTCTCCGCCTTCGCTGATAGAGAACCGGATGTCCGGATTGTCTGTCGGGTTTTCGTTGGTGACGCTCTTGATCTGTTCCGGGGAGAAGGCGATGTATACCGCGTCCGGCGTTCCGTTGTCGTCCATCTCGATGTCAGTGGACTTTACGATGATACCGTCATGCCCGCCTTCCTGCGCCCAGCGCTTCAGGTCTCCGTGCCGGATGTCTGCCTGTCCGATTGCACTGCCCCAGCCTTCGTCCTCAATGACAAGTGGGTTTTTCAGGTCCAAATAAACCTGCATGATTTCCCCCTTGCCCTTGTGGCCGGTCGCCTCTCGTGCATACCCGGTTGCATCCTCAATGTATGGGCTAAAGTAAAATCCGAGATCACTGCCTCTGTCTGCAAAGTTTTCCCCGATGTGTGCCTTATCGAAGACCGTAAACTTTGTTCCGGTTCCATGGTAGAGCGTCAGCAGCCGTCCCTCGCCATCCACCGCTTTGCTGTCCTTGAAGAACTCTTGCTGTGCTTCCGTCAGTTGCCTGCCGTTACTGTCCTCGCTGATGGAGAACTTCACCCCCTCCAGCCCGTTCACCAGTGCCTTCCGCTGTTCGTCGTTGCCGGTCTCGTACTGTATGATGTTCACGCCCGTGGCCGCCTTCACCGCTGCGATCTCTTCCGCCGGTGCGCTGGTTGGCGCGATGATGGCCGCCGCCTCGCTGAAGGGGACTACTCTCTGCGCCTTCGCCTCGTAGTAGCCCGTCGGGATGTTGGCTGCGCGTTCGATGAGCGTCAGGATGCTCTTGGCGTGCCCGTCGGATATGGCATAACCTTCCTTGCGGAACGCCGCCTTCACCGCCGCCGCAGTCTTCTTGCCTTTGGCTGCCTCTGCAATGATGCGGCTCAGGTTCTGCTCTTCCTCGAAGGTGTTGTCGAACTGGTGTTTTGTGGTACGCAGCAGATCGTCCGTCACCCGGTCAAGGTAGATGCCGAGGTCTCGCAGCGCCTTCTCGTGTTCCTCTTCGCTCACCGTGCGCAGTCTCGCCTCGTCCGCGTGCATCTCGTCCACGTTCCGATATTCCCGCGTGGCCGTTGCCGCCAGTGTCTCCGGTGTCACGCCGTACATGTTCGCGCCCTTGGCTGCCGCCATGTTCATGGCCTTCACGATGTTCTCCGCCGTGTAGTCCCAGTGTGTCTGTGCAAAGCTGCGTCTGCCGCTGTCGGTCACTGCATCCTCGCCGTTGTAGATGCCCCGCTCGCCCAGCAGCCCCTCCAGCTGTGGCTGCACCCAGTCTTTCACCGTCCGCAGCGCATCGTTCCAGCTTCCGCCCGGCGCGATCATCTCCATCATCTTGGCCGCCGTGGCTTCCTTGTCGATCTCGCCCGCGCTTCCGCCGCTCTCATAGAACTCCTGCGTGCTCCGGATGAAGTCCTCCACCCGGTTAGGGAACACGTTGTTCTTCATGTAGTAGTCGATGCGCTTCTCCTTGGATTCCGGTCTGCGGTTCAGGAAGTTGGCGTGTTCCTCTGCATAGACCTCCCGGATGGCCTGTTCCGCCGGTTTCATCTCTTCCGCCGTCAGGCGCTCGCCGGTCATCAGCTTCACCGCCAGCCGCGCCACTTCCTGTTCGCCCACCGCGTCGAGGTACCGCTGAATGGTCGCGTTGCTGAAGAAACGGTCGAACTGCTTGTCACGGTACACCGGTTCAAGGCTCTTGCCCTCGCTCTGAAGGAATGCCGCTTGCACCTCCGGATGGTTCGCCAGCTTGTCGGCGATCTCTTTCGGCTCCCATCTGGTCTCATTCTCCAATCCGATCTTGCCCAGCGTGCCGCTGCCTTGGAAAACGCCGCCCGCAAACTGGCTGGACAGGTTCTTGATGTTCTCATCGAACGCCCGCCGCGCCTCGTAGTTCACCTCGCGCTCCACCAGCGCATTGTCCTTTGTCGGTGTCCATGCGTCGCCGCCGTACACCTTGTTACGCGGGTCTGCCTCCGGGTCTATGGTGGCACGTGGGAACACTACGCTGGTATCTCCGTACTTCGTGTGCCCCTCCGCCGCGTCCACGATGGCCACGGAAGGGGATGGGATGCCGCCCCAGTTCAAGGCCGCGTCACGAATAACAGACCAGTCCTTGTTGTGTACGGCAATCAGGTCTTTCGTCCGCTCCACCGGCTCGTCGATGGAGAAGCGCTTCTTGACAGGCGGCAGCTTCTCTGCTACACTATCGTCAGAGACGGATGCAGTGCTTCTGGCAGCTCCCGGTGACGGGTTCGTGCTTATTGCTGCATCCGCCTCTTTTTCTGTAAAAGAGGTCGGCTGCAGGTTTAGCACATCGTACAGTGCCATGCTTCCATTTTTCTTCGTGCCTACCACCACGTCCGCCGTGTAGTCGTTTCCGCCCACTCGCAGCAACACATTACCTCTGACGAAGTCCGTGATTCTGTCCTTGCGCGGATGGTTTAGCCCTTCGTTCACCCAGTCCGTCGTTGCGCGCAGGATTTCGTCGGCATTGTCCGTGGCGCGTAGCTTGTCCGCGTGCAGCTGCGGGTCGTTGTTATAGAGCCACTGCATGTACCGGGAGAAAGTCATCTCCTGTCTGCTTCTGCCGTCAATCTGAATTTCGTTGTTCCCCACGGTGATGCCGTTGGGGAACTTTTTCTTCAGGTTCTCCTTGACGGTCTTCACCCAGTCTGCCTCCGGCACGCCCGCAAGGATGTCCTGTTCCACCTCCACGAACGGCTTGTTGTCCGTGGTCTTTCCGATGGCGTATCCATCCCCACTGTCAGCAAATACCGTGTCCTCACTGCCATAGTCAGGCGATGTCTCCCGGCGCTCCTGCGCCGTCAGCTCCCGTCGCTTCGCAGTGTCCCGCGCCTCGATCTCTCCCGCCGTGTCGCGGTACAGGTCGGTCGGCATCCGGCCTCCGTTCCTCGCGTTGCGGTCGATGCTGTCCCGCAAGCTGTACCAGTCCCATACGCGGTCGCCGTACTGTTCCTCCAGCTGGTCTCTGCGCTCGTCGTATCGCACCCACTCCGGCGGGTCTGGCTCGATCTGCTCCCATGTGTTCAGGTCAACCTTCCCGCGCGGCACCTTCGGTGCCATGGCATCCAGCTCTTCCATAGCCGCAACGAACTGCGGGTCGCTCTCCCGTATCTGCTCATACTGTTCCTGCAGTCGTGCGCCCTCGCGCCGTTCCTCCGCCGTCCTGCTGTCAAATCCGTTTTCCATTCTCCGGTTCCAGTAGGCGGGGTTTGCCCCGCTGGCAAATCCTTCCCGGCTCTGGATGGCGTGCTGCACCTCATGGATGAGAGAGTTCAGCAGCGTCTCCGGTCTGTTCTTCAGGTCGCGGCTCAGCTCGATGCTGTCAAACTTCCGGCTGTATCCGCCGTTCTGTCCGTCCTCCAGCGTGTGGAATGTCACGCTCAAATCCGCCATATCCGGATAGGCTTCAAACAGCTCCGGCGCATCCACCAGCTCTCCCAGCGTGGTGTAGTTGGGAATATCCGCCGCGTCGGTGCGCAGCTGCATCCTGCTGTCGTTGATCTCGAAGCGCCACTTGCCGTCCATACCTTCGTGCCAGCCCGTTGCCTTGCGGATGCTCTCCATGTCGGCTCCCGCCTCCTGCATCGCCTGCGCTTCCCGCAGGCTTTCAAGGTTCGCGCCGTTGGCGTTCGCCCCGGCATAGCTGTGCTGCAATCCGCCCAGCCCCTGCTGCATGTCGATCTCCGGGTCATACATGTCGTTGAACGCCGCTTCTGCATCCTCTTCAGAGATTTCCCCGTTTGCCATCTGCTGCTGCAGCGTGTTCATGTTCTGCGCCTGCGCAGCGGCTCGCTGCTGCATGTCTGCGGTGAAGCTGCTCTGTGTCTCCTGCAGGGCGCTCTGGTAATAATTCTTTGCCTTCGTCAGGAACGCCCGCTCCTGCGCGTCGCTGTTGCCCAGCTTTGCCAGCAGCTCGTTGATAAACTGCAGGATGCGCTGTCCCAGCGTCCGGTTCTGCTGCACCATGGTGCGGATGCTCTGCTCGTCGGTCAGCAGGTACTTTTCCACATACTCCGCCACGATCTCCGAATCAATGGCCGCGTTGTCCGTCAGGTTCTCGCCGTGTCGCGCATACAGTTCCGCCTTCTGCTGCCGCATGGCCTGCAGGTCTCCGCCGGTCTGCCGGATGCGGTTCAATACCAGCTTCTGCAAATCGCTGTAGCTTCCGCTTGCCTCGATGCTGTGCGTCAGTTCGTGGCTGATGATCTGCGCCACCGGGTTCTGGCTGCGTGCGTTGACATAGATTTTTCCGTCTGCCGGGTTGTAGTAGCCGTTGTGCATTCCTCCGGTGCTATCCGCGCCTTCGTCGAAGAACACCACCTCGCGCCCCACGATGTTGGCGATGCGCTGTACCTTGGCGACGGTGTCCTCGTCTACGCCCGCAAGAATGCCCGTGCGTTCCGTTTCCGTCTCGGCTCTCGCAGCCCTCTGCCGCGTTTCCGCCTGTTCCGCCGTCGGCAAAACGCCCAGCCGATCAGCCTCCATGGTCTCTCTCAGCGGCGCAGGTTGGCGTTCCTGCTCCGTTGTGCGCTGCTGCGTCTGCGTTTCTGCCTGCTCAGCTGTCGGCAGTTCCGTTCCGCCGGTCTCTTCCGCCGTCGGCAGCACCACGCCTTTCGTCTGTTCCTGAGCGGTTCCGGTTTGTCCTGCAGTCGGTTCTGTCCCTTCCAGCATTCTGGTGGTCTCCGCAAACAGTCTGCCAATCTCCGTATCCGTCAGCTTCTTGCCCTTGTTCAGCTTGTTCTTCAGTTCCTGTCCCAGCTTGTATGCCTCGCTGTTTTCATCAAGGGTCTCCGCTGTCTCGATGATGCTGTTCACCATCTCGTCGCCCATCTTGCGCAGCGTGCTGCCGGTCTGCTGGTATCCGGCGTTTCGCTGCACCGTTCCGATGCCCACACCCGCCGTGGCCATGGTGCCGCCGGATAGTGCGCCGCCGAGGAAGTCCAGCCCCATCTCCGCCGCCTGCTGCGCCACTGCAAGGCCGAAGGCTTCGCCCTCCGTCTTGCCCTCCGCCATGTATGCGTCGATGGTCTGCTGCCACTCGCTCTTGTCCTTGGCGATGAGAATGTCGGCAAACAGGTTGATGAAGTCGCTGCCCACTTCCTCCGCGCCTTCCGTGAACGCATTCTTCAGGATATATTTGATGGCTCCGTCTTCCCACTTGCCTTTCAGCAGCGCCTCGATGCTGAACTTCTCTGTAAACACTTCCGCCGCACCCGCGATGGTTCCCAGCGTGAACGCCTGTGTATCTGTCAGTCCTCTATCCTTTGCGGCAACGGTGGCATCCGCCGCCGCGCCGGTGCCCATAATGGCAAGAGACATTCCCTCGCTCAGTGCGCCGCCTCCGCCGAATCCGCCCGTGATCGCAGTATTCAGCAGGAAGTCGCCCATACTCATGCCGGTCTGGTACAGGAAGCTGCCCGCCTGTCCCCAGTTCCCGCTCTGTTCAATGGTCTCCGCCACCTGATTGCGAATGGCATTGTTGGCGTAGGAAAAGCGGTTGTACGCCGCATTCTGGTCGATGCTTCCGGTGCCGAGATAGTCCGCCGCCTGTGCGAGATAACTCAGTCCCTTCATCGGGGAAGTCAGCACGCTGAACACACTGCTGCCCACTGGCGATTCCTTGGCATAGTCTCTCCAGTACGCCTCTTCTTCCTGCCGCTGGCGATAGTTCAGATCGCCCGTCAGGTAGTCATAGTAGGCGTGTGCCGCGTCCTTGCCCTGCGAGGCGTACAGATAGTTGAAGATGGCCACTTCTTCGTCGGTCATCTGCTGCGATTCCGATCTGTTTTCCGTCGCCATGCTGAACAGAGCGCCCAGCGGGTTGCTGTCCCCGCCATAGTTCGCCCCGGCTTGATTTGTGATGTACGCGCCCGCCTCGCTGTTGCCGTTGATGTACTCATACAGCGGGTCATCCCAGCCGCTGGCATCGTCACTGTAGTTATCAAACAGAATGTCGAGGTTTGAGCGCTTCTTTCCGTTGGCCGTGCTCTTGTATTGGCTCTTTTCGCCAAAGTCTTCCGCGCTGGTCAGGTCGGCATACTGGTAATATTTCTTCCAGTCCAGCTCCTCCTGCAGCAAATCCGCCGCGCCCTGCGCCTCAGCAATCTGGCTGTCCATGGCCTTGGCCTGCGCCTGCAGCGCCTGTGCCTGCTGGCTCCATTGCATCAGCTCATTCGTCCCGCCGCGCCGGGAAGATACCTTGTTCATCAGCTGCTGTGCCTGCTTCTGCAGCGCCTTTTGCTGCTCTTGCAGCCGCTTCACATTGCTCTGCGCCGCCGTCAGGTCGGCGTTGATGGCGTTCTCATCCGTTCGGATGGTCTTCTTCCAGTTGTCGAACAGGTTCTGCTGCTCTGTGCGGTAGGCTTCATAGTCCTCCGCCGCCTGCTTGTACTGGTTCCACGCAGGCTCATAGGCGGCATAAGCGGCATCCACCGCTTTCGTCGCGTCTTCATACTGTTTCAGCGTGCTGGCATATTCCTGCTGCATCTGCTGCACAATCCCGGACGCAATAGCGCTGCTGCCCGCGTACTGCTGCAACTCCGGCAGCTTTCCACTCAGCTCGTTCAGCTTCGTATAGAGATTGCCCGCCGTCTCATTGGCGTTCTGCAACTCCTCCGCCTTCTTTTTGGCGTTCGCCTCATAGGTGGTCACGGTGTTGTATTTCCGCTCCATATCCATGCCCAGCTTCGGCTGCGAATAGTATTTCCCATCCGCCGTCGCGCCCACGAGGTAGTTCTGATAGCTGCCGTACTTCTGCTGCATGGCAGTGGAGCGGTTGTACTCACTCTCCGTTAGCTTATCAGATGCAGCTGCGCGTGCGGCATAGTTCTGCCGCACGCTGCTGTCATACTCGTCTCTGGTTTTCCCGCTCCGCTCGAAGGCTGTGTTGCCGCTGGCAGGGTTCTTCTGCGTGTCTACCTTGCCCAGCTTCTGATCGCTCCACGCGGAAAAGGTCTGCGCCTTTTGCGGCGTGCCGGTCGTCTTCGCTGTGCCGGTCGCCTGTCTCATTTTGTTGTTGCTCCACTCAGAAAAGGATGCCATACCGTGTCCTCCTTACTTGCTGGCGGCGTATTCGCAGTAATCTTTGATATAGTCCGCGTAGCTGTTGTAGTTCTTTACCTCAGTGCCTCCGGTGCCGTACTGCTGTAGTGATGTCTTCCTGCGGCTCCACTCGCTCTTGGTCATCAGACCAGAGCGCACGCTGCCATCCACACCCGCCGCCTTCATGTAGGCAATGGCGCTGTCGTAGTCTGTCACGCCGGAGACATTCCCGCCGCCGGAATCGCCGCCGCTCTTGGTGAATCCCGCCTGTGTCAGCATTGCCTCTGTAATGCCGGGATTGCTCTGCAGGATGGCGTTCCATGTGTCAGCGTCGATGCTCGTTCCGTAGGCCGCCTTCAGTGCTGCGATGTCCTGCGCGCTCAGCCCGGTCGTCTCGGTCTCCTGCGGCGTTGTGTTTCCGCCGCCTCCACTGCTTCGGCTCCCTCCGGAAGAGGACTTGCCCGCCGCCGTGGTGTTGAATCGGTTCAGCGCTGCTGCATCCGGGTTGATGCCCAGTTCCCGCAGTCCGGAGTAGTCGCCGTACTGTGCAGCCAGCTGCGCCAGCTGGTAGCGCCGCTCATAGTCCGTCGGGTTGTTGTCGGTATTGATGCCCAAATTGTTCAGGAACGAATTGTCGCCCAGCTCCGCCGCCGTCAGTGCCTTGTTCATGGCCTCGCTGCGTCTGGCCGTCTGGTTGTTCACCTCGTCCAGCAGCTGCCCATAGTTGAAGCTGCGGTCTGTGTTGAACTGGTTCAGATCGTTCAGGTACTTGGTGTAGTCCAGCTGCTCCAGCTTGCTGGCTGTCTGCAGGTCGTTGTTGATGCGGTTGTATTCATCCATCCACGCCTGATAGTCGAAGGCGCGGTTGGTGTTGTACTGCTGCATCTCGTTGAGGAACTTGTCGTAGTCGTTCTTCTCCGCTCCCTGCACCGCGCCGAGGTCGCTGAGCTTCATGTTGTAGTCGTTCATGTACTTGTTGTAGGCCAGCTGGTAAAGCTCCGGGATTTTGTCCGTCATTTGGCTGGCATAGTAGTCGCCCGCCTGCGACGCTGCGCTCACCGCATAGCTGGACGGAATGCCGCCGCTGGCTGCAGCAGCTGCGCCCAGCGCGTCCTGCGTAGCCCTCTGGCCTTCCCTCGCATACTGCTTGCGGTACTGACTGTAGAGCTGGTCGTTCTCCGGGTCATAGCTGAAGTCCTTCCGGTTTACGATCTGGCCAAGCAAGTCCTGAATGGTATCATCGTATCGGTTCGTGTACTCCGGCTGCTTCTCCCCGTAGGAAAAGCCGCCGTACCCCAGCTGCTTGTCCAGCAGGCCGCCGATTGTTCCCTCGTAGTTGTTCTGGTAGGTCGGTGCCTTCTCGCTTTGGAAGTCCTTCGGGGAAAGCGGGTCAAGGTAGAAGTTCGCGCCTCTCTGCCCGCCGGTGTACCCGCCGTAGCTGGAGCGGATGCCCTCCGCGCCAAGGTTAGCCAGTGCTCTCGCCTCGTCCGTCGTGGCGTTGTGGTAGTCCTGTTTGTATTTCAGGATGCTCATGCCTGCGTCCGGGTTCTTCTGTGCCAGCTTCATGTCCGCGTCAGAGAACTGCCCGCCGAGGCCGCTGCTCTGTACGGCCTTCTGGAAATCGTCGTAGGTGTATCTCGATGCCATGTTGTCTCCTTTCTTACAGCTCGCTGCCGTTGTAAACTTCGCGCACCAGAGAATAGAGCCTGCATCCGCCGGTACCGGTCATCCGGATGCGGAAATGGTCGCACCTGCGTGGGATGATAGGGAGGTAGTAGCTGCGCTTCACTTCCGTCTGCAGTGTCTTTACCGTCCGCCACACTCCGTCGCTGTCAAACTGCATGTCGATCTGCACGCTGGAATCCTCGTCCAGCTCCAGCCGCAGCAGCAGTTTCCCGATGCCCTTCTTTTCCGGTGTCGCCGTGGAAGAGGACGAATAGGTGGTGTACTCGTAGAAGTCCGCCCACTCCGCCTTCCATGCCACCAGAGCCTCCTGCGTCGCACCCTGCGGCACGCTTCTGGCGTTCCCGTTCATCCATAGCTTTCCGCTCGCTTCGAGGCAGTACAGCTCCTCGTTCCAGCCCCAGCCTACCGCCTGCGTGTTGTCCTCTCTGTGCCACAGATTGCTTCTGGTGTCGTAGACGAACAGCTGATGTGCCCCCGTCGTGTCCTGAAGCGACACAAAATACTTTGTTCCGTCGCTGCCCGCCACACCGTTGCGGAAGCGCTGCGTGCCAAACGCCGCGCTGATGCTCTGCGGGATGCCGCCGCTCCATGCAGTGATGCCCGTCCTGCTCAGGTAGAACAGCGTCTCACCCGCGATGGCAATGCTTTCGTCGCTGCCTTTCTCCACGCCCAAGGACGCGCTGCCCATCACCTGAAAATTGGACGGCTTATCTCCGAACACCTTGTAGATGTGTTCCTCCTTGAAGAAGCACGGGTATCCGAGGTAGCTGCAGCATGCCGTAAAATCTCCGGTGCTTGCCACATCCACCGCAAAGCTGTCCGTGGCCACGCCGTCGAATACATTCCAGTTGAAGATGTCGCCCAGCTTGCTGGCGTAGATCGTGTCGCCCTTGCAGCCCCACAGCCGGTTTTCGTTCTCACAGATATAGTCTAACTCCGGAACCGTGCGGCTGAGTTGCAATGTTTCGCTGTCTCCGCCGTCCGCGATGGTGAAAGTGTTCTCGTAGAAGCGCAGGTCGTCCCCGCTGATCTCCCGAATGATGGCGGTCTTGTTGTTCTCCGGATGTTTCACTGCGCCGGAGATCGTCACCGCGTCACCCTCCCGGAACTTCGCCGCCGCGCCGGAAGCGTGGATGGTGTTTGCCTTTGCCTTTTCTCCCGCATAGGTTCCGTCCTGAATCTTCGCGCTGCCGCTCCATTCTTCCTCCAGCGTCCCGAAGTCTCCCGTCAGCCGGTTGTAATACTTCTTATCCGGCAGGATGACGATGTACGCGCCAAGGCTTGCGAACTTCTTGTGCCCTTCCGTGACGATGCCCTTCAGCTCACCGTCTGCGTAAAAGCCCGTTCCGTCCACCCAGTACAGCCCATCGTGGGCATACAGTCCGTTCGGTTTCGCCAGTGTTCGGCACGTCCACCGTCTCTCGCGCGGGCTGAGCAGGGGGTAGAAGTCACTGGTCAGGTTCTCCATATCCCACAGCTCGCCGTTCTCTGCTGCAAGCGTGTGATTGTATCCGCCGAACTTTACCTGCTTGCGCTTGCTGATGCCGTCTCCGTATGCCATGGCAGGAAGTCCGATTGCCATTAGCCCTCACCCCCGAACACAATAAACTTCTCCAGCGCTTCCAGCTGCATGGGCGTGATCTTCTCCGGCACCGGCGCGTGCTGCACCGTGAAGTCATCCTCCACCTGTGTCATGCCCAATGCCCTGCGCTCCTTCTGGTATCCCGCCGCCGCGTCCGCGTCGCGGTAGGGGAAGGTGCCCCGCTCCGTCCACTTGACATTGCCCTTCTCGTCCTTCTCCCCGTACTTCTCTGCCAGCTTCATTTCTTCGCTCTGCAGAAACTCCACATGGCTCTGCAGCTGCTTCTTCACCATCATCACGGCAAATGCCGTCTGGTAGTCCATCTCCTTCTGCTCCAGCTGCACCGCAGCCAGATAGGCGTTTGCGCATTCGATTAAATACATGCTTTCCCTCCTTAACTGCTGCTCACTTGAAGCAGCGTCCCGTTGACATACACATCTCCCGTCAGGTAGATGCCGCTGTCGCCTCTGATGGTCATTCTCGTCCCCGCATACAGGAACACGTTCTCGTCCGCCTCCACGCTGATGCCGCTGGCGCTCTGCATCTTCATGGCAAAGCCCACGCCCTGCACATAGTTCGTGTAGATGAACATGCGGTAGGCTCGCTCGTATTCCGTTCCCGCGCCCTGATCGTCCAGCCGGATGCCGCCCGCCACATATCTGGTGTTCAGGTAGCAGAACTGAATCTCGCCGCCCACAGTGCCATTTGCCCGCAGCACGCTCTGGAAGGTGCTGCCTTCGATGGTGCAGCCGTAGATGTCAATGGCCTCAATGGTGCCCGTTGTGATGTTGTCTCCGTTGATGGTCGTCTCGCCGCTGGTAGACAGGTCCGAGAATGTCACCATGCCGGAGAAGCTGATAGACTGGCTGCTCAGCTGCACGCCATTGGCCAAAAGCTTGATGGTGGAGCTGGCCGAACCGTTAGTCACGCTCAGCGTCATGCCGTTCACCGTCTGCGTCAGGGAAGAGATGTTCCCCTCTGCATCCGAGATACGGCTTGTCAGGCTCGTGGCCGTCTGCTGCAGTGTCGAGATGCTGCCTTCTGCGCTGCTGATACGGCTGGTCAGACTTTTGGATGTAGCCGTCAGCTGCGTGATGTTTCCCTCCGCGTCGTTCAGCCGCGCGCCCAGTCCCGCCGCCGTCACCGTCAGCGCTGCGATATTCGCCTCGTCATCCTTCAGCTGCACATACACCGGCTCTGTGATGATGTTTGCGATCTCCTCCAGCCCCGCGTCGTTGAAGTTCTCTTTGTCAAGGTTTCCCATGCTGTAACGCAGCTGCTCCAGCAGCATATAGAGATAGCTTGTGATCTTCTCAAACTTCTCATCCGCGCTCTGCTCCTTTGTCAGCGTCGGGAAGGTGCTGTCTGCGGTCAATAGGTTACTTGGCATCCTCGTGCCTCCTTTCGCTCAGAAGGCGGAGACCGGCGGCAAGCACCGGCCTCCGCCTGTCTCTCAGTCCTTCACCGCAGGCTCCATGCCCACGGCCTTCAGCTTGCGGTCAAACGCGCCGCCGCGATACTCCAGCACAAGGTTGCGCACCATGTCGTGGCTCAGGTCGATGATGTCCTCGTTGCCCGTCGGGTCGCTGCCGTCCCCGCCGAGGATATTGGCATCCATCAGCTTTTCGATGATGTCGTGGAACTCCTTGTTCTTGATGTCCCGCAGCCGTTCATATCTCACCATGTTTTCTTCCTCCAGTCTTTCGTTTACTTCCTTTGCGATCTGCCCGTGATGCTCGTACAGCCAGTTGCCGGGGCAGCTCTTATTGGCAAACCAGCGGTGCACCGTCATGTTCTGCTTGTCCACCTGACCTACGAGGTTTTGATCTCCCTTCCACCGCAGTTCAGGAATGTGATTCCTCTGGCAGATGTCCACCAGCAGATTGATGAGGCTCCTGTAGGCTTCCTCCGTGATCGGCCACGGCTCGCCGTCCGCACAGTTGGCCACCTCGATGGTCACTGCGCGGTTGTCGTTGCTGGCGCTGGAAGTGCACCAGCTGCGGTTGCCCTCATCCACATACAGCGCGATTCTGCCGTCGCTGCCGATGCCGTAGTTGCTGCTGGCCTCCCGCGATCTGTCCGCAAACAGTCTGCCGCAACTCTCCACGCTCAGATTTCCCGCCATGCAGTGGATGCTGACGGTGTCGATGGCGTGCCTCCGCTTGCCGGAGTGGTTCGGGCTGAGCCGGGTATAGCTCACCAGCTTACTGTTGCTCATGGTCTTCCTCCTTGCCGGGTGTCGCGGTGCTCAGCATGTCCTTCAGCTTCTTCAGCACATCCACCGCATACGCCGTAAACGCTGCCAGTAGCGCGATATGTACCGCCGTCATCAGGTTCACCGTCTGTCCCTCCGCCTCGATGACCAGCAGATCAGGGTTCAGCCAGCCTGCGTAGTACACCGCGATGAGCGACGCAGCCACCACGCCGCCCTTGATGCAGCCGTTGCGGAACTTCATCATGTCCCATGTGCCCTCCATGAAGGCGTTCACGCTGCCGAGGGCGATGTTTGCCGCGATCAGCAGCACCAGCCCGATACCCAGTCTCACGATTGCAATGTCCGTCATGGTCTTGCTCCTTTCATAAGTCCGTTACCTGTTCTTCCTTCCTGCCGATACCGCCGAAGCTCTCCCGCTTTTCAAACAGGCTCTTCACGCAGTACAGCAGCACCACGCCGATGATCTCCGTCACCGCCGTCCGGCTCAGGCTTTCCGCAATTTCCGTCCTGCCGAGGAAGGCGAGAGCGTAGCTGCACCACACCCAGCCGATGCCGTTGATAAGGCACGCCCACACAATGCGCTTGGTGGTCGTTGTCTTACTTGGCCGTCTTCTCTGATGCCTGCCCTTCATGCCCCTCTCTCCAGATCGTCAATGCGGTGGTTTGCCACCTTCAGTTTTTCCTCGAAGACCGCCGCCGCCTCTTCCAGATGGTAGGTGCGCTCCACCAAACCGTTGTGCTTCGCTACTTTCTGCTCCAGCTCCTCCAGCCGGTAGGCGATGAGCGCCGCGCTTTTCTTGTTTGCGAAGTACGCCCCCGCCATGGTGCCGATCATGCTCAGCACAGCCACAATGACCGTCTCCGTCATGCCGTCGCCTCCGTCCATCCATACGCACCCGGCTCCCACACGTTCGCGTCCACATCGCTCGTCCAGTGTTTGCCGTTGTGGCTCACCTTTGCGCCCTTGGCGTAGGCATCTGTGCTGCCCACCGGCTGGCTCCACTCCGGCCATTCCTCCGCCGGGTCGGAGATGCCCACCCACAGCGACGGGCTGTCCTCCGGTTTCCAGTCCCCCTGCGAGGTGTGCGCCTGCAGGCATTTGTAGAGCTTTCCGCTGCGTTCCCTGATCTGTCCTGCGGTGTAGGCCACCGGGTACGCCCACGGGCTGAACAGCTCCGCGTGCTCTCCCGCCGTCACGCCGTCGATGTCTCCCCTCTCTGTCATGGTGACAAAGGCGATGCCCACCGCCTCACTGCTGCTCTGCAAAACCGTGCCGGTGTCCTTCTCAATGAGCTGCACTTCCTCCAGTTCATCAAGCCCCGTGTGCCCCATCAGACGGTATACCGTGCCGTCCACGGCCACGCCCTGTGCGTCCTCCTCTTCGCAGAGGATGTAGAAGCCGTCCGCGTGCCTGCGGATGTAGTTTGGCTTCTCTGTCAGCGCGATCACGCCGCCGTCCTTTCTGATCTCGTACATGCTTTCACGCTCCTTTTTCCATCAGTCGTTTGTAGAACCTGTCCATCCGCCGCAGCACCCGGTAGCTGTTGCCCCGCCGCATGTGGCCGCGCCAGCTCTCGTATGCCGTGCGGATGTCTTCCTCTGTCATTCTGCCTTCCGCCATCCATCGCCGGAAGGTCTTCAGCTTCCGCCGCATCCGCCTTGCGCTTTTGCGACACATCTTCCGCCGCACCTTCCCCGTCTCCGTCAGATAGAATCTCGTCTTCAGGAAATGCAGCTCCTGCAGCTTTACAATGCGCGTCTTCTTCTCGTTCATCCGGATGCCGAGGTCTGCGCATACCGCCCGGATTTGCTTCAGGCATTCCTGCAGGTAGTCCCGGCTCTCGTGGATGAGATAGCCGTCGTCCATATATCTGCCGTAGCCCTCGATGTGCAGTTGCTCCTTGATGAAGTGGTCAAGCCGGTTTGGCAGCATCAGCGCGTCGATCTGGCTCACCTGACTGCCGAGGCCGAAGCCCCGCTCGCCAAAGTCCTCCATCAGACCGCACGCCAGCTTTTGCACCCGCTCGTCCCGGATGCGCCGCTCGCTCTCTGCGTAGATCGGCGCGTGCGGCGCGGAGTTGAAGTAGTCCGAAAAGTCGAATACCAGCGCCCAGCCGTCCGTCCCGTGCTTTCGGTAGTACCGCTGCAGGTGGCAGGTCAGCCTATCCATGGCAAAGTCGATGCCCTTGCCCTTCAGGCTCGCCGCGTTGTCGTAAACGAATGCTGCCGAAAACAGCGGCACCAGCGCGTTGTCGCACAGGCAGCGCTGCACCACCCGCTCCGCAATGTGCACGCTGCGGATGTGCCGCAGCTTTCCCCGTTCCATCAGGTCGAAGGCGAAAAATCCCTTGGTCTTCCATGTGCCGTCCATCAGCTCCCGGTGCGTCCGGGCGATGTTGGCGGTAAAGTTGCCGAGATACCGCTGCGTGGAGCATTTCCAGCCCACGCCCTTGCAGCATTCCCGTCCCGCCCGGTACAGGTGCTCGTAGCTGAACACCTGCTCAAAGCTCCCGCACGCCTCGCTGCGTGCATCTCTTCGCCGCTGGCGTTCCGCTTTTCTTCTCCTGTACCGTGCCTCGTGTCTCTCTTCGCTCGTCATAATTCTCCTCGCCCGTTAGGGCATCCCCTGTACGGAATTATTCTTGGGTGCGTGTTCTATCCGCGTGGCAGTACCAGCCATGGAACGGGCTGTCCGCACATTCGCCCGCCATGCAAGCAGCGTCCGGCTGACTGCATCAGAGGATTGTTTTGGCTATGCCGGGAACAAGCTCTCCTTCTGCAAGGGTGCTGCTTCGCCGCTGCCGGTTACTGTCCTGACCCATCTCTTGCAGAATCCGAAGGCCACGCCATTCGCATTGCTCGCGTTGTTGTAGTTGGCGTTGCCGTTGCTGTTGACATTGCAGAAATTCGTGGAGTTGCTGCCATTCGGAGAGCGCTCCCACCAGTTGTTCGCGCTGCCGCAAGTGCAACAAATACAGAGCTTGACCCATGTTCTTCATTCCGGAAGGTCTTTGTACCGCTGCCGGTCGTTCTTCTTCACCGCCGCGATGAGCTTCGCTTCCTCGCAGATGAGGTCGCCCCAGCGCTGCATCGCCTTGTGAATCCACCCGTAGCCCTCCGGGTTCTGCAAAATGCTGTCATACAGCAGCTGCAGCTTCGGGCTGAGGTTCTGCAGCGCGTTGTTCGCTCGCATCAGCTCGTCCCTGCGCAGCTGCGCCTCGTGCCGGTTCGTCGGCCAGATGTTGTTTGCCGCCCGTACCCGGTCATGCGCCTCGCTGCTCAGCTCCATGATGCGTCCCGTCAGAAACCGCTCGTACCGCTTCGGTGCCTTCATGCAGCACGCAAAGGTGTGTGCCTCCAGCTGTCTTGCCGTTTCGATGAACTGCACGCTGCTCTCGCCTCGTTTGGATTTGTAGACCGACATGGTTCTCTCCCTTCTATCCCGCAGCACACAGACTGCGGGATTGCCTCAGATGCTGGATTAAAAGCAGAAGCCGAAGGCCACGCCACGCGCATAGCTCGCGAGGTTGCAGCCGGCGTCGCCGCCGCTGTAGACACAGCAGAAATACGCGGGGTCGCTGCCACGCGGAGAGCGCTCCCACCAGCGGTTCGCGCCGCCGTTGTAGTTCTTCACCTTGCTGTTGCCCGCCTTGTAGTAGTCATACTGCGTGCCCTCGCCGCTCTTGGAATAGCTGACGCTGCCGAAAATCTCGATCTCGCTCAGCAGAAACAGCTTGTCCGCCGTGGTGTTGATGGTGGCGCTCTGGTTGCCCGCCGAGGTCAGCTTGTTCACCTCCCGGATGCCGTTCTGTACCTCCGTCGGCATCAGCGCCAGAATGGCAGGCAGGTGTGTGCTTCGCATGGCGCAGCTCGTCCAGCCGCCGCTGTTGGTGTTGGAGCTGTTCATGTTCTTGGTCTCGCCGTAGCAGTCGTGCAGCTGGAAGGTCATCGGTGCCTTCCCGCCGGATGCGTAGGTGTCGTGGTTCTTGCCGATGATGTCTACCTGATAGCTCGCGCCATTGATGGTCATCGTCTTGCTGTTGCCCACCACCCATGTGCTCGGCACGCTGCCCGAATGGCACGCCGCGATGATGGAAGCCCAGTCGTTGTCCGCGAAGTTGTCCTTCAGGAAGCTCACCGCCACCGCGCAGGTCTTGTTCGCCGGTGCGGTGTAGTTCGTTCCCGCCGCCACGCTGATGGTGATCGTCGCGCTGCCGTTGGCCTTTCCCGTCACCGTCACCGTGTTGCCCGATACGCTCACCGTCGCCGCCGCTGTGTTGCTGCTCACGGCGCTGATCGTGCCGTCGCCGCTGCGCGTCACCGCGATGGTCTTGCTCTTCGTCGTGGTGTCCAGCGTCATGCTGGCGGGGGAGATGGAGAGGCTGCCCGCCGCCTTCCCGATACTCCAGCTCACGCTCTTCGCCGTCGTCGTGCCGTCCGCCCAGCGGTAGTTGCTCTTCGGCGTGAAGGTTGCCGTGTAACTCCCTGCGTTGGTGCCCGTGGTCGTGCCGCCGATGGTCAGCTGTGCCGTGTTGTAGTTGTTCCATGTGGGGGACTGGCTGCCGCCGTTGTAGGTCAGGCTCCCGCTCTGGCTCGGCACCGTGGAGATTGTCTTCCGGTTCACCGTCACGCTGGTGGTGGCCGTCTTGGTCACGTTCCGCTCCGTGTAGCTCACCGTGATCGTCTGCGTGCCCACGGTATTAAGCGTCGCGGGGCTGCAGCTGTAGCCCGTCACATTGGCGGTGGCTCCGTCGGAGTATGTGGCCTTCACCACCATGCCCGCGCTCTGGAAGCTGTCGCCATACTCATAGACCTTCTTCGTCGGCTGCGCCGTGATCTCGATCTTCGTCAGCCGGTGGATGACCGTGATGGTCTGCTCCTCCGTCTTCGTCACGCCGCCCTCGGTGTAGCGGATGGTCACCTTCGTTGTGCCGTCCGCCAGCGGTGTGTTCGGCTCGTAGCTATAGCCCGTGCATTTCAGCGTCGCGCCGTTGCTGTAGGTCGCAGTCACCACCATGCCCGCCGGGTCAAAGGTCTCGCCCTGCGTGTAGGTGGTCTTTGTAGGCGGTGTTGTGATGGCGATTCCGGTCAGCTTGATGCCGCCGCCTCCGCCGCCCACCATGTTGAATACCAAACTCATGCCGTTGCCTCCGTTCTCAGAATGTTCACGGTCAGATCGGCCGTGGGTGCTTCATTGCAGTGGAAGGTCATCTTTCCCGCCGTGGTCACATCGTCGGCGTAGATCACCGCCTCTGCGTAGCCTGCAAAGCTGTCTCCCGCAGGGCATACCGTGTAGGCGTACCCGCTCGTGACGAACTTGCTGTTGTTCACAGTCTGCGCGTTGCCGCTCCATCCCGCCGCCGTCAGTGTCACCGTGAAGGAAAGTGCCTTCCCGCTCTTGCCGTTCCAGCCCGTCCGCTCTGCCGCCGTGATGTGCGCCGTGGTGTCGCCCTCGTGGCCGTCCAGATTGCTCTGCACCGCCGCCGCAGCGCCGGAGGCATCCGCCCCCACCATCTCCGCCGTGTAGTCGCCCTTCTGCGGCTTCACGATGCCGCCGCGCCCGTTGAAGCTGGTCACGCCGCCGCCCGCAATGGCCTGTGCGCTCTCGCACCAGTATTTGGCGTTGTTGCTGTCCTCGCCCTCGCGGGTGCCGGTGCCGCCCACCGCCCAGCTTTCGGCGGTCTTGCTGTTGGCTGCCACCTGTGTGGCGCTCTGTGCCGCCGCTGCGGCGCTTTCCTCCGCGTCTGCGGCAGCGCCCTCCGCCTTCACTTGTGCGCTCTGTGCCTTGCTCTGTGCGCTCACCGCGCCCGTCTTGGCGGTTTCCGCTGCGGTCTTGGCGCTCGTCGCCGTGCTTGCTGCCGTCTCCGCCGCCGTCTGTGCATCCTCTGCCGCGCTCTGCGCGTTTTCCGCCTTGCTGGCAGAGGTTGCCGCCGCCGTCTTGCTGCTCGCCGCTGCAGTCTCGCTGGCCTTGGCGTTCGTCTCAGCAGTCTGTGCTGCGGTCTTGGCGCTCGTTGCCGTGCTGGCCGCTGTCTCTGCCGCCGCCTTGGCGCTTCGCGCGTCTGTCGCGCTCTGTGCTGCCGCTGTGGCGTTGGTGCCGCTGGTGGAGGCGTAGCCCTTGGCGCTGCTCTCCGCCGTCTGTGCTTCTCCCGCCGCGTCCGTGGCTGTCTTGGCGCTTGCTGCCGCCGCTGCGGCTTTCTCCGTTGCGGTGTCTGCGCCGCTCTTGGCTGCGGCTGCGTCTGCGCCGGTGGTCTGTGCTGCGGTCTCCGCCGCACTCTGCGCCGCCTCCGCCGCCGTCTTGGCGTTCTGTGCCGCCGCCAGCGTCTGGCTCACCACATCGCCCTGCAGCTCGCTCAGGCTCAGCAGCTCCTGCCACTGTGTGTCGCTTTCGTACTTCCACTGCAGCTGCTGCGCGGTTTCGTCATAGCGGATGACGATAGACTTGCCGTCGTCACCCTTCAGGCTCTTCAGCCATTCCTCCTCCGTCCCCTGAAAGCCGTGCTTCACGGCGATGCCGTAGGCGGTGATGTAATACCCGCGCCACTCGGTTCCGATCTTCGTGTTTCCGTACCCGCTCATACATATACCTCCTCGTGGGTATCTGCCGGACGGTAGTTGAGGGCAAACCAGCGCATGAACTCGCCGAAGAAGCTGTTGAACATCTGCATCGTGTTCTGGTACTTGTTGTACTCGCCGTTGGCGAAGTCGATCATGGCCGTCAGGTATGCCCAGTAGATTTTGTCGTGCGGCGGCTGCGCCAGCAACTCCTTGTCCTTGTCCGCGTCGTACTGGTAGGTGATGATCTCCTCGCTCGCCCACAGTAAGACCTCGGTCTGCACCAGCCCTTCACACTCGTTCAGCCACTTTGTCTTCGTCTCGT
>ULPH01058997.1_pt1 | contig 28158 bp, 20 predicted proteins | sample 1953301 | NCBI WGS metagenome assembly ULPH01 (sample SAMEA4835623, study PRJEB28245) | human gut metagenome | biome: gut microbiome; material: fecal sample | place: Denmark | collected 2008 | reverse complement strand
ACGCGCCCGAACTTGCCCACAATCTGTGATTTTGTCACGTCCGCCAGCACCGTGTCCGACTGCAAACGCAGGGAGGCGGTGTAATTGCCCATGTCCAGCACGCCCGTGAGCGTCTGATAGACGCTGTTGGCATCCAGATACGCGCCGCTGATGTCGCTGTTGAAGGTGAACTGCTTCGTCGCCGGGTCAAAGGACTCCACCGTCGCATTGACGGGCGTGCAGGTCACATCCGCCGCGATATTCTCTGCGATTTTTCGCACGGCATCGCGGTCGTAGGTGATTTGCGTCTGAAGCGTCACGGGGCTTTGCTGCATCGCGCGAATCGTCGCGACGCGCTCGCTCAGCGGGGTCCGCCCCGAACCGCGCAGGGCGGTTGTGTTCCCGCGCCCAGCGGCATAGGCAACCGCCGCCATCTCGCTCACGTTGCGGTAGAGCGGCACGTCGTAACCCGTGATGTCGTAGGTGTACGCATCCGCCACCACATGCAGGTTCACGCTGGAATTGTCCACGCCGCCCTGCCCCAAGGCGCTTTCGGCGTCCGCGCGGGTCATTCCGCCAACGTTGATGCCGTCAATCGTCACGCCGGGGAAAATGCGGTCGGTGTTGACCAGCGCGACCGCCTCATTGAAATTCGCGATTCGCTCTGCGTCATACCGGATGATGCTGCCGTTGACGAAAGCCAGTGTCGGCAGCCCGGCCAGCTCCATGCCCAGCATCTGTGGCGCGGCAAGCAGCAGCAGCCCCGCCGTGCACGTCAGCGAAATCAGCATGACAAGCAGCCATAGGAAGGTGCTGCTGCGCTTTTTGCGCCCCTTGCGCGGTTTGCGTGTCGTTTTCCGCTTCGGCGCGGATGCGCGCTTGCCCGTGGGTGTGCCGCGTGTTTTGGGCGGGGCGCTCCGGCGCGCTTCCTCATCTATCAGCCGCTGTGAGCGTCCCTTCGGCTGGCGCATGGCGGGCTGTCGCGGCTTCGTCTCCGGCGCCAATTTTTCCGTCAGGCGCGTCTGCTGGCTGCGGCGCGGGCGCTGCGTTCCGCCCGAAATGTTGCTCATGTCATTCCTCCAAAATGGATTCCAGCCCTTGCACAGCGGCTGCTGCGGAGGGCTGGTGTGTGATTTATACTATTTCCAAATGAGAATGCGCCAAGATGCGCTGCGAATTTTTCGCTCTGGCTAACGGGAGTGGAATGCAGCGTAGCAGCGCTACGCTAAATGGAACGACCGGACGCCAGAACGGAAAAGGCGCAAGCAGATGGCGCAGGTGAATCTGGAAATAGTATTACTTGCTGTTTTCCTCGTTCCGGTGCGCCATGTGGTAAGTCAGCGTCTGCAAGCTGTCCGTCAGGTGAACATTGACCACCAGCATGTCGTCCGGATGGGTCAGATCGGTCGGCGCGAAGTTCCACACCGCGCGGATGCCGCAGGCGTAGAGCTTGTCCAGCGCTTCCTGCGCGACGCGTCGGGGCAGTGCCAGCACCGCAATATCCGGCATGTTCTCCTTCAGGAAGTTCGGCATTTCCTCCATGCTGTACACGGGAATATCGCCCACCGGCACGCCGATTTTCTCCGGGTCGTTGTCAAACATCGCCAGCGGCCGGAAGCCCTCGCGCTGGAACGTCGGATATTTCGCAATCGCGCAGCCGATATTGCCCGCGCCCACGATAATCTCCGTATGCTCACGGTCAAGTCCCAGAATTTCGCCAATGTGCATTTTCAGATCCGACACCTTATACCCGTACCCCTGACGTCCGAAGCCGCCGAAGCAGTTGATGTCCTGCCGAATCTGCGACGGCGTGAGGTGCATCCGCTCGCCCAGCTCCTGCGACGAAATCTGCTCCACACCTGCGCTTTCCAGTTCCCGCAGATGCCGATAATATCCCGGCAGCCGACGGATTACCGCGTCAGACACATGCCCTGCCATCCTCTTTCTCCTCCAGTGCATTTGTTATCTTGGGGCATTTTCGCCCAATTCCTTCATGTGAAAGGAATATCAATCTGATTGTAGCACACTTTTTGGTTTTGTGCAACCTTGCTGGAAAGATTCCGGGGATTTTTTCGCGCTTCACAGCTGTCGTGAAAGGGGGATTTATCGGATGACAGCCGATATTGCTGTGATATGCAGGCAGTTTTTTCTTGCTGCTCCAGTCGCCTCTGCGGAGGCGATGTTGTTACTTTCTGGCGCGCCAGAAAGTAACCAAAGAACGCCCAGAGGGGGCTGAAGAGCGTGCAAGTCTGGACTTCAGCCCCCTCTGGACTCCCCCCGCCACCCATGTTTATTGGGGGAAAGAGCGGCTGTTGTTGCCCAGCTTGACCGCATTTTTCAGTTTGGCTTTTGTCCGGCTTTTGTTGCCTTGCTTGCGGTTTTCGGGAAAAGCGCTTACTTTCGGTGATTCCGCGTTTCGCCGCGGAGGAAGTCGCCCGTTTCGGTCGCGAAGGGCACATCCATGCGGATGATTTCGCCGCCGATGCCCAGCGTATCGACGATTTCGCCCGTCTTTTCGCGCAGGAACGGCGTCGCCTCGAAGGCGTGCACCCCCGACGGCGTCAGCAGTTCGATTCTCTCGCCCGCCTTGAAGCGATTTTTGAGCAGGAAGCGTGTGCCGCGCCCATCGCGGCTGCCCTCCACCACATGCGCCAGATATTCCCGCTCCTGATGGAAGCCGTCCGCGCCGCCGGGATTTGCTGGCTTGCCCAGCGCAAAGCCAGTGTCGCTGTCACGGTGGCTCGCGCAGGATAATTCCGCCATCAAGCCGGGGAGCGCCGCCGCGAAATCGCCGCCATCCGCCAGCAGAGCCAGCGCACGACGGTATGCCGCCGTCACCGTCGCGACGTAATACGCCGTTTTCATCCGCCCCTCGATTTTGAGGCTCTTGATGCCCGCGTCCACCAGTTCCGGCAAAAGCGGCATCAGGTTCAAATCATGCGCGGAAAATATGTATGTGCCATTTTCGTCCTCGCACACGGGCATGTACTCGCCGGGGCGCTTCTCCTCCACCACGCTGTAATGCCAGCGGCACGGCTGGGCGCATTCGCCCTGATTGCCGCTCCGCCCCGCCATGGCCGCGCTGAGCAGGCACCGCCCGCTGTACGCCATGCACGATGCGCCATGCACAAACGTCTCGATTTCCATCTCCGGCACGCGGCGGATGATTTCCTTCGCCCGCGCGATGGACGTTTCCCGCGCCAGAATCACGCGTTCGCAGCCCATATCGCGGTAGACGCGCACGGCTTCCGCGTTGACGGTGCTTGCCTGTGTGCTGACGTGCAGGGGCAGCTCCGGCACTTCGCGGCGCAGGGCGGCAATCGCCCCCAAATCGCTGACAATCGCCGCATCCACGCCGATGTCCCGTGCCGCTTTCGCCGCCGCGATGAAATCATCCAGCTGGTCGTCAAACGGGAAGATGTTCATCGTCAGGTAGAACTTCTTGCCCGCGCCGTGCATCTTTTCGACCGCCTGCGTCAGCGCCTCCTCGTCGAAATTGCCCGCGAAGGCGCGCAGGCCGAACTGCTTCATGCCGCCATAGACCGCGTCCGCGCCGAAATGCAGTGCCGCCTCCAGCGATTCAAGATTCCCCGCCGGGCACAGCAGCTCCGGCATCCGGTTGGTCATTTACTCAATGCCTCTTTCCTTGTCGTACTGCTGCCACAGCGGCGCGTAGATGGCGACCGCCTGTTCATGCTCCTGCAAGGTGCGGGAGAAGTGCAGCTCCGTGCTTTCGGGACTTGTCGCGCAGAAATACAGGTAGTTTTCCGCCACGAACGTCTCGTCCGGGTAGAGCGCCGCGTTGATGGCGTCCGCGCTCGGCGCGCAAATTGGGCCCAGCGGCAGCCCCGTCACCTGATAGGTGTTGTAGAGGCTGTCAAGCGCCAAATCACTGCCCGTCAGCGACATTTTCCTTACGCCCGTGATGTAGTGAATCGTCACGTCGCTTTGCAGCTTCATGCCCGCTTTCAGGCGGTTGTGGAATACGGCGGACACCTTCGTGAAATCCGCCTTGGACGCTTCCTTCTCAATCATGCTTGCCAGCGTCAGAATCTCGTCCATCGTGTAGCCCATCTCTTCCGCGCGATCCTCACAGGCGACGGAGAACACCCGCTCGGTCTGCGTAATCAGCTTGCGGATGATTTCGCTTGCCGTCGCGCCGATGTAGATTTCGTAGGTATCGGGCGCGAGATACCCCTCCAGCACATAGCGGCGCTGGCTGACGTTCCGGCTGTTCAGCACGTCCTGCACGGAGTAAAATTCGCTGAAGCTCGTGCCGCTCTTGCACAGGGCCAAGAACTCCGCGCTGTCCGTCAGCACGCCGTCTTTGACCAGCTGCTCGGCGAACTGCTCAATCGTCCAGCCGGGAATGAGCGTGATATTGCGCACAATCGGGTTGCCGTCGCCGCGCGTGAGCTGGTCGGCAATCTGCCGCATGGTCATCGATGGGCTGAGCGTGTAGCTGCCGGACTGGATTTTCTGCCCCCAGCCCGCGAAGTCGCAGTAGTACTTGAACACCGTGCGATTGCGAATCAGCCCGGCTTCCTCCAGCCGGTTCGCCACGCGGGTCAGGCTCTGTCCGCTCTCGATGGTGAAGGGCACTTGCGCCGTGCTGTTTTCATCCGGCGGCGCAATGAACTCGCCGTACACCTTGTTCCACACGCTGAACAGGATGCCCGCCACCACCAGCACCGCGCCCAGGCCAATCAGGATTGGGCGGATGATGCGCCACAGCGCGCTGTACCAGTACGGGCCATATCGCCGCTCGTCGCGGATGCTCTCGTAGCTGTCATGCTTCTTGCTCAACAAGCCTGCCCCCCTTTGGAGAATCCGGAATTATTGTCCCATCCCCATGTCAATGTCCGCCGCGTCGGTGATGATGCGCAGAATGCCCGCCACTTCCTGCTGCAAACGCATTTCCGCCAGCAGGTACTGGCTGACCTCCAGCTTGCCGAACAGCAGCGCCGAAATGCCCTGAAAGCGCTGCATGTCGTCATTATCCGGCTGCGTGCCGGAGACAGCCGCCATTTGCAGGCGCAGCTGCAGCTTCTTGTATTCCTTCAGGAGTGCGGCGGTCGTTTCGTCCGCCATAACCTCCTCTTTCAGTGCGTGATACGTCTGATACTCCTCGCTCTGGCGGATTTCCTGCGCCAAGCAGTGTGCCGTAGCATGTTCCATAACAGCATGTCCATCCTTTCGATACGCTATCCGTAAATAGAAACGTTTCTGTCCGCTTGATTCATCCCAATTTCCCACGAAAAAGAGAGAAACGCGTGTTGCAGCGTTCCTCCCTATTGTATCAGATGTGCGCCCCCATGTCAAACGTCAAGGATAATGGGCAGAATCATCGGGTTGCGCTTGATTTTCTCGAAGATGAAGCGGTGCAGTTCATCCTTGATGCGGTTCTTGAGCGCCGGCCAGTCCTCGCCCGCCAGCGACGACTGCGACAGAATCTGCCGCACGACATCGCGCGTGTTCTCAATAATATCCTCATTCTCGCGGACGTAGATGAAGCCGCGGCTGATGATATCCGGGCCGGAGACAAGGCGCTGGTCGTCGCGGTTAATCGCCATGACGACGATAATCAAGCCGTCCTGACTGAGGTGCTTGCGGTCGCGCAGAACGACGTTGCCCACGTCGCCGATGCCCAGACCGTCCACCAGCACCGCGCCGGTCGGAATCTGCTCCGCCAGATACAGCCCTTCCTGATTCATCTCGATAACCTGACCCGTTTCGGGAAGCACGATGTCGGTGGAGTTCATGCCCATCGACTCCGCCAGCACCGCGTGCTGCCACAGCATACGGTATTCGCCGTGGACAGGGATGAAGTACTTCGGCTTCACCAGCGCGTGCATGAGTTTGAGTTCTTCCTGACAGGCGTGGCCGGAGACGTGCACCTCCGCCAGCGCCTTATAAATGACGTTCGCGCCGCAGCGGTACAGCTGGTCGATGACGCGGCTGATGCTCTTCTCGTTGCCGGGAATGGGCGTGGCGGAGATAATCACCGTATCGCTCTGCCGGATTTGCAGCTTGCGGTGTTCGCTGTACGCCATGCGCGTCAAGCCTGCCATCGGCTCGCCCTGACTGCCCGTCGTCATCACCAGAATCTCGTTGTCCGGGTACTGGTCGAGCGCGTCCGCCTCAATAATGGCTTCCGGCGGAATCCGCAGTTCGCCAATCTGCATCGCCACGCGGCTGACGTTGACCATGCTGCGCCCGATGAAGCAGACACGGCGGCCGTAGCGCATGGCGTTGTCAATGACCATCTGCATACGGTGGATGTTCGACGCGAACATGGCGACAATCACACGCCCCTGCGCGTCGCGGAACATGTTCTCGAACGTCACGCCAATCTTCTTTTCGGAGATGGTGTGACCGGGGCGCTCGACGTTGGTGGATTCGCACAGCATCGCCAGCACGCCGCGCTCGCCCAGCTCGGCGAAGGACGCAAGGTCGGTGATATGCCCATCGACGGGCGTGTAGTCAATTTTGAAGTCGCCGGTGACGACGACCGTACCCGCCGGGCAGGTGAGCGCAATGGCGCACGCCCCCGCGATGGAGTGGCTGACGTGGATGAACTTCGCCGTGAAGTTCTTGCCCAGCCGCACCTCGTCGCGCGGCTGCACCACCTGCATCGGGATGCCCTGAATGCGGTGCTCCTTGAGCTTTAAGTCCACCAGCGCCAGCGTCAATTTCGTTCCGTAGAGCGGCGCGGGCACCTGGCGCAGGATGTACGGCGTCGCGCCGATGTGGTCCTCGTGTCCGTGGGTGAAGAGGTATCCGCGCACGTTGCGCTTCTTCTCCACCAGATAGGACACATCCGGAATGACCAGATCGACGCCCAGCATGTCCTCTTTGGGGAAAATGCTGCCGCAGTCAACCACCACAATGTCATCCTCATATTCAAAAACTGTCATGTTCTTGCCGATTTCATCCACACCGCCAAGGCTGACAATCCGCAGGCGGCTTGCCGGCTGCGCTGCTTTCGTTCTCGGGGTCATACCATCACTCTCTTTCAAACGTTTTCGTTCCTTCTCTTTCACATACTTCCATCACGGAAGTAAAAAAGCCATTTTTGCGGAAAACTGCTGCTGGACACGGCAAGCCTGCGTTTCGCCGAACCCCATCAGCATTATTTCCATGCCGGGAAAAAACGCATTTTATCCGTTGCGCCTTTGCAGCCGAAAACAGCCCGCGCAGGACTGCCCTGCCCGTGTCCGCTTTCGCAGCCTTTCCCCGTCGTTTGCCAAACGCTGCCGATTCCATCACCGCAGGACGGGCATTGCAAGCCCTCCACCGGCGACTTCCTTTTCTTCATTCCACAATTCCGACTTCCCCAGCATCATCATTCCGGAATGGCGGCGTTTGATTGCGGTCTGTTTTGCAACGCACAGACCCCTCGTTCATATAGTATAGCACACATTCAAAAAAAAATCCACCGGAATTTAGCCGAAATTCCGGCTCAAATTTGGTGGATTTGCAAGGAAAGTATGAATTTTTCGTGTACAAAGGGAGACGCAAGGGGCGCTGCCCCTTGACCCTGCCAAAGGGTCTTCGACCCTCTGGACTCCCTTTCGCGCGATTGAGTTGGTGACTTCTGCATACTTCTTCCGCGTGTTTATTGGGGGAACCCAAGGGGCGCTGCCCCTTGAGCCCGCAAGGGAGTTTCTCCCTTGACCCTTCCGCGCGATTGGGTTGAGCGCAACTGCATAGTGTGCCCGCGTGTTTATCCAGCGAACCTGCGGTTCGGGTTAGATGCTCTATATAGCAAAGAAATATGAAACCCCAAAGCATGGGAGTGTGCACTGCGAAGGGGTCGAGGGGGCGAGCGCAAAGCCCCCTCGTCGCTCCCGCAGGAGCGAAACCCCCGTCACTCATACAGCGGGAACCCCTTCATGAACGCTTCCACCTCCGCCTTCACCGACGGAACAGCATTTTCCCCTTCCCGAACGACGCGCACAATCCACTTTGCGACCTTCGCCATGTCCGCTTCCTTGAAGCCGCGGCTCGTCACGGCCGGCGTGCCCACGCGAACGCCGCTGGTCACAAACGGCGAACGCGTCTCGTTCGGCACGGTGTTCTTGTTCACCGTGATGTTCGCTTCCTCCAGCAGCGTCTCCAGCAGCTTGCCCGTCATCTCCGTGCCGGAAAAATCAAGCAGCAGCAGATGATTGTCCGTGCCGTCCGACACCATCTTGATGCCTTCCGCCCGGAACGCGGCTTCCAGCGCCTTCGCGTTCTTGATAATCTGCGCCTGATAGTCCTTGAATTCCGGCTTCAGCGCCTCGCCGAAGCAGACCGCCTTGCCCGCAATAACGTGCATCAGCGGGCCACCCTGCGTGCCGGGGAAAATCGCCTTGTCAATCGCCTTGCCGTACTGCTCGCGGCACATAATCATGCCGCCGCGCGGACCGCGGAGCGTCTTGTGCGTCGTCGTCGTGACGAAATCAGCATACGGCACGGGCGACGGATGCTGCCCCGCCGCAACAAGCCCCGCAATGTGGGCGATATCCACCATCATCAGCGCGCCCACCTCATCGCAGATGGCGCGAATCTTCTCGAAATCAATCGTGCGTGGGTACGCCGATGCGCCGGAGACAATCATTTTCGGCTTGCACTCCAGCGCCAGCGCGCGCATGGCGTCATAATCAATATAGCCCTGCGCATCCACGCCGTAAGGCACAAAATGGAAGTACTTGCCGGACAGGTTGACCGGGCTGCCGTGCGTGAGATGGCCGCCGTTGGACAGGCTCATGCCCATGACGGTATCGCCCGGCTGGAGCATGGCGAAGTACACCGCCGTATTCGCCTGCGCGCCGGAATGCGGCTGCACGTTGACGTACTCGCAGCCGAAAAGCTGCTTAGCGCGGTCACGGGCGAGGTTTTCCACCACATCCACGCATTCGCAGCCGCCATAATAGCGGTGCGCGGGATACCCTTCCGCGTACTTGTTCGTCAGGCACGAGCCCATCGCCGCCATCACCGCCGGGGATACGAAGTTCTCCGACGCAATCAGTTCAATATGCGAGCGCTGACGGTTCAGTTCCGCCTCAATCGCGTCCGCCACCTGCGGGTCTGCCTGTCGAATCACGTTCAGTTCCATGTCTGCACGACCTCCTTGCTTTTCCTATTATTATACCTTGCTTTCCGTTTTTGTACAGTCGGAATACACAATTTGTACAAAACACACGCAAAAAAGCTGCGAAGGAATGTTCTCCACTCCTTCGCAGCCCTTGCTGACTTTTTGCGCTTACAGCGTCTTCTTGAACCAGTCGATGGTATCCTGCACCAAGGTCTTCAGCACCGTGTCGTCATTGCTGAAGACGCAGAAGGTGTGATCCGCGCCGTCCAGCAGCAGCACTTCCGCATCCGGGGAATTCACCGCCGCATCCACAATCTTCTGCGCGGTTTCCGGCACCACGGTCGTATCCGCCTTGCCGTTGATTGCCAGAAGCGGCACCTTGATCTTAGCAACTTCCGCCGGATAATCAATGCTCATCGCGCATTCATAGTAGGCAGGAGACTGCTTCAGCGGTTCACGCCAGTCATAGGTCACTTCGTAATAGCCGTTTTCCTTGGCAATTGCGTACTGTTCTGCCTCATTGCCCTTCTGATCGTAAGCGCCTGCCCACGTCAGCACGGAGGTGAACACCTCGTTGCGCGCAGCCGTCAGCAGCGCCAGACGGCCGCCCTGGCTCCAGCCCATCACACCCACATGATCCATGTCGATGGTGCCCAGCGTCTTGAGGTATTCGTAGCACTTCATCGCGTCTTCCACACCCTTGTCATAGGTGAAGTCGATGTAATCGCTGGTGCTGTCGCCATTGCCGATGTAGTCGAAACGAATCGTCGCGATGCCTGCCTTCGCCATGGCCAGCGCGGCATAATCATAGGCATTGCCCGCTTCGTGGCGGGTAGAGCCATTGCCATGCAGCATAACAACGGCCGGGAACTTTTCCCCTTCCGCGCCAACAGGCACGGTCAGCGTTGCGGGAATCTGGTGATCACCCGCGTCGATGGTGATGTTTTCTTCGGTATACTGCATTGCTTCTGCCGTATCCTCCGCCGCTGCCAGCGTGCAGCAGGCGATGCTCATTGCAAGAGCCAGAAACAAGGACAGGAACTTCCGCATAATTGTTATACCTCCCAACTTTTTTGCGCTTCTGCGCGATGGTCAGTATAGCACACATACCGCACAGAAACAATAGTTTCGCGGCGTTTTTTGCTTTGTTCGCCATCCACCATTTCACAATCCCGCGCCGATAAAAAAGCAGGCTGCCATGAGAAGTCACTTTCCCATGCAGCCTGTTCATTGATATTCAAGTAGAAGATACCGCCGCTCAGACTGAGCAACCCCGCAGCACATCCGCCCAGCGCTTATTGCTGCTGCCTCTCGGCCCTGACAAGGTTCACACCGACAGATCGCACAGGACCCGGTCGTCATTGCAACGGCTTATGTAGTATAGCGGATTTTTTCCGCAAATGCAAGAGAACGTTCGTTCTTATCGTGATTTTTCCCGAAAAAATACAGAAAAGATGCAAAAGCTCTTGACGGACGGGCAGAATTGTGGTAGCATATCGGATGCAAAAGTAATACCCCTTATCACGAGTGGCAGAGGGACGGGCCCAATGAAGCCACGGCAACCGGCACGCAGGTGCGTGGTGCCAATTCCCACAGTGCGCACACAGGCTCTATCCAGAGCAGCACTGACAGATAAGGACAATCGCTTCTGATTGATTCCCGGCTGCCTTGTGTGCAAGGACGCCGGGTTTTTTGCAGCTCTCAACCATCCCCAATTGGCTTAGCTGAAAGGAGCTACAAAAATGCGGAAACTCTTTACCTCGGAATCGGTCACGGAAGGTCATCCGGACAAGCTGTGCGATCAGGTGTCTGACGCGGTGCTGGACGCGCTGCTCGCCCAAGACCCCATGAGCCGCGTCGCCTGCGAAACCTGCGCCACCACCGGCATGGTGATGGTGATGGGCGAAATCACCACGACCGCGAAGGTGGATATTCCCGCCATCGTGCGCGACGTTGTGCTGGACATCGGCTACAATGATTCTTCCCTCTGCTTTGACGGCAACACCTGCGCCGTGCTGACAAGCATCCACGCGCAAAGCCCCGATATCGCCATGGGCGTTGATGACGCGCTGGAAACCCGCACGCAGGATGCCAACGAAATCGGCGCGGGCGATCAGGGCATGATGTTCGGCTTCGCGTGCGACGAGACGCCGGAATACATGCCCACGGCGATTGCCTTCGCGCACCGCCTGACCCGCCGCCTGACTGAAGTGCGCAAGAACGGCACGCTGCCGTGGCTGCGGCCCGACGGCAAAGCGCAGGTGACCATTGCCTACGAGGACGGTCAGCCCGTGGCGGTGGATACCATCGTCATCTCCACCCAGCACAACCCCGAAGTCACCCACGCGGACATTTACGCGGCGATGATGGAGCACGTCATCCGCCCGGTGATTCCGGCGGAAATGCTGACGGCGGACACCCGCTATCTCATCAACCCGACCGGGCGCTTTGTCATCGGCGGGCCTGCGGGCGACTCCGGTCTGACCGGGCGCAAGATTATCGTTGATACCTACGGCGGCTATGCCCCGCACGGCGGCGGCGCGTTCTCCGGCAAAGACCCGACGAAGGTTGACCGCTCTGCTGCCTATGCGGCGCGCCACATCGCGAAGAACATCGTCGCGGCGGGGCTGGCGAAGCGCTGCGAAATTCAGCTGGCGTATGCCATTGGCGTCGCGCGCCCGGTGAGCCTGTTCATCGACACAATGGGCACGGGCGTTGTTTCGGACGACAAGCTGGCGGCAGCGGTGGACAAGCTGTTCGACCTGCGTCCGAACGCCATCATTCAGCGGCTGAACCTGCGCCGCCCGATTTACCGCGCGAACTGCAACTACGGTCATTTCGGCAAGGCGGACATGCCGTGGGAGCAGCTGGATTATGTCAATGCGCTGCGGCGTGAGATTCTGGAATAATTGCATTCGCCTGATTTGACTTTTGAAGCCGTCTGTTTTCGCAAAAGCGCGAAGGCAGGCGGCTTTCTTTGCGCTTTTTTCGTGATTTTTGCTTTCGATGTGACTTGATTTTTCTGGTTGCAGCCGGTTTCGCGTTTGCGGACGCGACCAAAGGGCATGAAAACAAACGAAGTTTGCGGTCGCCCTTTGGAAACCTTCGCACTGCACTCCCATGTTTCTTGGTTTTTATCGTTGCTTAGGAGAACGAAAGGTGTACTAACTAAAAAAGCCGCGATAACTGCCAATATACTCAGATGCGGAAGGCGAAGGAGTCCAGAGGGCGAGCGCAAAGCCCTCTGGTCGCCACCGCAGTGGCGAAACCCTGCGCCGCACACAAAAGGGGTAATGAAAAATCATCCTTGATTTTCGCCATTTTTTGCGGAAAAAATGGATTTTTCCCTTGACAAGGGCTGCTTTTTGTATTATTCTTGTATACAAAGTGCAAACAAAATGCACTTTGCGTCCGCGGACGTGTTGACCAGAAAGGACACAAACGCGGCGGATTCTAAGCCACCCACAAGGAGTTGTTCGCTATGGCAGCCATCCCCTTCCAGCCCATGATGGAAAGCCGCCCGATTCGTGAAATCGCCTACGAAGTGCTCAAGCACGCCATTATCACCGGGGAAATTCCCGCTGGCGAGCGCATCGTCGAGACAGAATATGCCGACCGCCTGCACATCAGCCGCACGCCGCTGCGTGAAGCCCTGCGGAAGCTGGAGCGCGACGGGCTGGTAGAGTATGTACAGCGGCGCGGCGTGATCGTCCGCGCGTTCACGATTGCCGACGTGGAGGAAATCTATACCATCCGCAATGCGCTGGAAATGCTGACGCTGCCCGCAATTATCCAGAAAGCGACGGCGGATGATATCGCCGCCCTGCGCGACCGGCTGCACGAGATGGACAACGTGATGGCAAGCCGCGATTTCGAGACGCTTTCCCCCATGGCGCGCGCCTTCCACCGCCAGATGACCGAAATCTGCGGGCAGAACCGGATTCTGCGCGTCATTGAGGGGCAGGACCAGTACATCACGCGCTTCTCGTCCATGGCGATTTCGCAGGAGAACCGCCTGCTGCAGGCGCACGAGGAGCATTACAAGCTGGTGGACTATATCGAGCAGCGCGATTTGGAGCATTTCCAGAAGCTGATGCACCGCCACATTGAGCGCAGCAAGGAGAAATGCCTCGAAGCGCTGAAAACCCAGCGCTATCTGCAAAAAATGTAATCAGGCAAAAGATGCACCGCCCACATACTCCGGTGCATCTTTTTGCAAGGAGCAATGCAATTATGAAGCATAATTTTCACACGCACACACCCCGCTGCCAGCACGCCATCGGCACGGATGAAGCCTATGTCGAAGCCGCGCTGGACGCCGGGTTTGATGTGCTCGGCTTCGCTGACCACGCGCCCTTCCCGTTCGCAAACGGCTTCGTCAGCGGGATTCGGATGCCGCTTGACCAGCTGACGGATTACATCCATTCCGTCCACGCGCTCCAGCAGCGCTACGCCGGGCAGCTTGAAATCCGCCTTGGCCTGGAGAGCGAGTACTTCCCGCGCTATCACGACCATCTGCTGCGGATGCGCGAGCAGGGCATCGGCTACTACATCCTCGGTCAGCACTACGCCGACAGCGAGGAGGACAATCCGTATATCGGCTTTGAGTGCCAGACGGACGAGGGCGTGCTGCGCTATGCCCAATCCGCAGTCGCCGCCATGCGCACCGGGCTGTTCTGCTACATCGCCCACCCGGATTTGTTCATGCGCCACCGCACGGACGACCAGTTCAATCACGCGTGCGAGGAAGCGGCGGACATGCTCTGCCAGTGCGCAAAAGAACAGCACATGCCCATCGAGTACAATCTGCTGGGGCTGAACAGCCAAATGGAGGGTCACACGCGGGGGTATCCGTCCGCGCCATTCTGGGAATACGCCCGAAAATGGCACAATGACGTCATTCTCGGTGTGGACGCGCACGACCCGGAGCACCTGAAAAATCAACGCGTATGGCAAGCGGGCATTGACAATGTTCGCGCTTTGGGGTATCATCTTGTTAATGACTATATCTTTTAAGGAGGCGTACCCCCCATGAACCCGAATTGGGATTTGTCCTATCTCTACAAGGGCTTTGATGACCCGGCTTTTCTGGCTGATTTGAAGCGTTTTCCGGAGGAAATCAAGGTCGAACAGGCGATTCTGGACGGCGGCGACGATCCGCAGACGAAGCTGGAGAAGCTCACCGACCAGCAGGAGGTCCTTGGTGCGCTGTCCGACCGGCTCTCGTCGTTCTGCAGCCTGACGCAGGCAGTGGACGCGAACAATGCCGACGCGACAAAGTACCTGAACGTGCTGGACGTGATTTTCAACGACAGCCGCATCGTCTGCAGCGCCGTCACGCGCTATATCGGCAGCCTTGCAAACCTCGAAGACCTGATTGCCGCGTCGCCCAAATTGCAGAAGGTCGCGTTCTACCTGCGTGAATCCGCCGAGAACGCGCACCACACCATCCCCGAAGCGGTTGAGCCGTGGATTCTGGAGATGAGCCTGTCCGGCGGCAGCGCGTTCAGCCAGCTGCGCGACAAGCTGGATTCCACCCACACGGCGAATTACCGCGGGCAGGAGATTCCGCTGTCCGCCGTGCGCGGGCTTGCGTACGACGCGGATGCCTCCGTCCGCAAGGATGCCTACGAGGCAGAAATTGCTTCCTACAAGAAGATGGAGCTGCCCATGTCCTACTGCCTGAACGCCGTCAAAATGGAGGCGCGCACGCTGAGCAAGGCGAAGGGGTATCCTTCCGTGCTGGACATGACGCTGAGCGACTCCCGCATGGACCGCGCGACGCTGGACGCCATGCTGACCGCCATCCGCGAATATCTGCCGCATTTCCGCCGCTACATGAAGGCGAAGGCGAAGCTGCTGGGGCATCAAAATGGCCTGCCGTTCTACGATTTGTTCGCGCCGGTCGGGCAGAACGTGCACACCTACACGGTGGAGGAAGCGCGCGAGATGCTCGTTCGCCTGATGGGGCAGTTCACGCCGGAAATGGGCAAGTTCATCGACAACGCCTTTGAGCAGCGCTGGATTGACATCTACCCGCGCGAGGGCAAGACCGGCGGCGCGTTCTGCTCCCCCGTGCATTTTGCTGACCGTTCGCTGGTGATGACGAACTTCACCGGCAGCTTCTCCGATGTGTCGACCATCGCGCATGAGCTGGGTCACGCGTGGCACAACCGCTGCTTGGCAGGGCTGCCGTACTCGATGATTGACACGCCCATGCCGCTGGCGGAAACCGCGTCCATCTTCAACGAGCAGCTGCTGGCGCACATGGTGCTCAAGGACGCAAGCCCTGATGAGCAGCTTTCCCTGCTGGAAGGCAACCTGATGGAAACGAACCAGACGATTGTTGACATTTACAGCCGCTACCTGTTTGAGACGGAAGTCATCGACACGCGCGCCGACCATGCCATGAACGTCGATGAGCTGAAGGACGCCATGCTGCGCGCGCAGGAAGCGTCCTACGGCGACGGGCTTGACCCGGAGATTCGCCACCCGTACATGTGGGCGTGCAAGAGCCATTATTATTCGTCCGGCTACAACTTCTACAACTTCCCCTATGCGTTCGGCGAGCTGTTCGCCAAGGGCGTGTTCGCGCAGTATCTGCAAAAGGGCGCGGCGTTTGTGCCGGATTACTGCCGTCTGCTGCGCTCCTGCGGTTCGGGCACGATTGCCGACGTCGCTGCCAGCGTGGGGATTGATGTACGGAATCCCGACTTCTGGCGCTCCAGTCTGGAGGTTGTCAAGGGGAACATTGACAAGTTCTGCGAGCTGGTTAAGTAATAGGAAAAGAGCAGGTGGAGGTTGCAAGTCCACCTGCTCTTTTTTCGTGCAGTTGATGGCAATTTCATGCTTGATTTTGATTCTCCCAGGGGAAATTGCGCCTGCGGGCGCAACCAAAGGGCTTTCCGCTCGCCCTTTGGAAACCTTCGGTGCGCACCCATGTATATTGGTTTATAGCGAAAGTTGCTATAGTTCGTGTACTATTCGTCCACTAAACAAAAACAGTTAACATAACCAAATTGTAACTTCCGAAGGGCGTGCGAAGGAGTCAAGGGGGCGATCGCAAAGCCCCCTTGTCGCTCCCGCAGGAGCGAAACCCCTGCAACACAAACGCATTGTTCGCGAAGAACATACATTTCCATTAACGACAAAAAGGGCTAAACAGTCACCTGTCAGCCCTATTTTGCCATGCGAAACCGCTGATTACTTGACCAGCAGCATCAGCAGGGAGCAGGCCACGAAAATCGCCGCAGCAATCTTGGTGCCCAGCGCCAGCTTCGCTTCCGCGCTCTTGGCCTTGTGCTTGTCAAAATAGCTGTCGAACGTGCCGGCAATTGCGCCCAGACCCTTCACGTTGCTGCTCTGCATCAGAACCGTAAAAATCATGAACAGAGCGGAAATCGTGATGATGACCGTCAGAACCACACCAAATGCACTCATGCTTCAAACCTCCTTGGGGAGAAATCAACGCTTTACAGTCTATCACATTTTTCGCTGGAACGCAAGGGGCTTTTGCAGAAAAAGCGGTTTTTGCGCGCATTTCTTCCGCAAAACTCCCCTTGCGGGCGGCATTTTCTCCCCTATGCCTGCGCATTCGTCAGGGCTGCTTGCCAATGTACGCCAGAATGCCGCCATCCACATAGAGGATGTGGCCATTGACGAAGTTAGACGCGTCCGACGCAAGGAACACCGCGGGGCCGCCCAAATCCGCCGCTTCGCCCCAGCGCTCAGCAGGGGTCTTGGCGATGATGAACTTGTCAAACGGGTGACGGGAGCCGTCCGGCTGAATCTCGCGCAGGGGCGCAGTTTGAGGCGTGGCGATGTAGCCCGGGCCGATGCCGTTGCACTGGATGTTGTACTTGCCGTACTCGGAGCAGATGTTGCGGGTCAGCATCTTCAGGCCGCCCTTCGCCGCGGCGTAGGCGGACACCGTCTCGCGGCCAAGCTCGCTCATCATGGAGCAGATGTTGATAATTTTGCCGTGACCCTTCTTGATCATTGACGGAATCACCGCCTTGGAGACGATGAACGGCGCGTTCAGGTCAACATCAATCACCTGACGGAACTGTTCTGCGGTCATTTCGCACATCGGAATGCGCTTGATGATGCCCGCGTTGTTGACAAGGATGTCAATCACGCCGACTTCTTCCTCAATCTTGGCGACGAGGGCGTTGACGGCGGCTTCGTCGGTCACGTCGCAGACATAGCCGTGCGCCTTGATGCCCTTTTCGGCATAGGCAGCAATGCCCTTATCCACCAATTCCTGCTTAATGTCGTTGAAGACGATGGTCGCGCCAGCGTCGCTCATGGCGCATGCGATGGCGAAGCCGATGCCGTAGGACGCACCGGTGACGAGGGCGATTTTGCCCTCCAGAGAGAACATATTGCTCATGGGAAATCTCCTTTCACTTATCGCGGATAAACACGCGGAAACTGCCTGAAAGTGCGCTCAACTCAATCGCGAAAAGGGAGTCCAGAGGGTCGAAGACCCTTTGGCAGGTGCAGGGCAGCGCCCTGCTGGGGTCAAGGGGCAAAGCCCCTTGGGTCTCCCTCACTTCAAGTCCTTCATGGCGATGCCGTCCATGTCGTCGAAGTCCTGGTTTTCGCCGCACATGCCCCAGATGAAGGTGTATGCCTGCGTGCCGCAGCCGCTGTGGATGCTCCACGACGGGCTGATGACCGCCTGTTCGTTGCGCATGATGATGTGGCGCGTCTCCTGCCCTTCACCCATGAAGTGCATCACGAACGCGTCCTCCGGCATGTCGAAATAGAGGTAGACCTCCATGCGGCGGTCGTGGGTATGGCAGGGCATCGTGTTCCACACAGAGCCGGGTTCCAGCTTCGTCATGCCCATCACCAGCTGGCAGGACTGCACCTGCCCCGGCAGAATGTACTTGCAAATCGTGCGGTGATTCGCCGTTTCCAGGCTGCCCAGTTCCTGTCGCACGCAGTCCTCCGGGCGGATGTACACCGTCGGGTATGCCGTGTGCGCCGGGCAGGAATTGAGGTAGAACTTCGCCGGATTCGCCGCATCCTTGGATGCAAACACAATGTCCTTGCTGCCGCGCCCGACGTACAGCCCGTCGCGGTGGCGCAGCGTGTACACCGTGCCATCCACCGTCACCGTGCCTTCGCCGCCGATGTTGATGACGCCCAGCTCGCGCCGCTCCAGAAAATACTGCGCGCGCAGCTCCTCGCCCGCCGTCAGCGCCAGCGTACCCTTCACCGGCACGGCACTGCCCGTGATGATGCGGTCGATGTGGCTGTACACCAGCTTGATATCATCCGCGCGGAACAGGTCGTCAATCAGAAATTCCTCGCGGAGCCGCTGCGTGTCGTACGTCTTTACGTCGCGCGGAGAGGATGCCGTCCGAAGTTCCATGAAGAAGTCCTCCTTCGTTGTGTAAGTGCTTACAAATCAGGATAAAGAAACGCACTGTCTGAACGCAGTACCTTTCATTCCATATTGTACAACGTTTTTTGCTTTTTGAAAAGGGGGGCATGGATGATTTTGATGCTTTTTTTCATCAAAAACAAAAAAATTGGAGGAAATTTTGCAACAGATGAAGAATTACCCACTGTCGTTCGTTATATGAGTGACAGGAGGATAACGCCCCCCTATCCGGAAAGGATGATGAACATGAAGCGCACCTTGAAGATTCTGCTCTGTGCCGCGCTGACGGCAGCGATCTGCATTCCCGTGCTGGCGGACGTTCCCGCGACGAGCAGCGGGCTTGTCGCGACCAGCGCGATTCTCTCCGCCACCGAGCACAGCGGTGAAACCGATGTGACCGCTGATCTGCTCGACGGCAATACCGCCACCGCGTGGGTTCGCACCAGCGCCGCCGCGCCGGACTTGTCCCTCGGGCTCAGCGGCACCAGCGTCGGCGAAATCTGGATTCGCAGCGGCTACTGCTACAACCAGAACTACTACAACAGTTATGACCGACCCGCGACCGTCGCCGTGACAATCTGGTATGCCTACGGGCAGCAGAGCGTGACCTACCGCTACACGCTGTCGGATGCTTTCCTGCCCACGACAAGCAGCGCCGACTGGTCAAACGGCTACCAGCGCCTGCTGCTGCCGGAGGAGTACACCGGCGTGACGCAGGTTGACCTGACCATCGAGACGGTTTACGCGGGCAGAGGGAACGCGGGCGTGGCGATTTCGGACATTGCCCTTGCGGCGGATGTGCACGCCACGGCGACTCCGCGCGCCTACACCACCGCGACCCCGAAGCCCTACATCGCCTATGTGACCCCGCGGCCGTCCGTCACGCCGACCTCGACGGTGGAGTGGATTACCCCCACGCCGACTGGCGCGACGGCAGCCCCGACGGTCACGAAGGACGTTGATCCAACCCCGACCCCCACGGCAGAGCCTGTATTCCCGTCCAAGGGTGTTGCAGCGGCGCTGACGAAGCGGGCGGCGACCCGCTCCGGCCCCAGCAACCGTTTCGACGAGCCCGGCTCGTTCTACAACACGGGCGATATCGTCAACGTCATCAGCAAGGCATGGGACAGCGAGAACGACATTTGGTGGTATCAGATTGAGTTCAACACGTCGGATGGCTGGATGCGCGCCTACACGCCCGCCAATCGCGTGGATGTGAGCAGCGACAGCATCCCGACAGAAACGAATTTGAACGACACGCGGACGGTGATTACCTCCGGCGCGGTCTACTTCGGGCCGTCGACGACATACCGCAAGTACGGCTGGTCGTGGATTTACGAGGGCGACACCGCGATTATCTGCCAGATTGAGGGCAGCTGGGCGCAGGTGGAGTACTACTCCTATGCGAAGGATGTCACCCGCCGCGGCTGGGTGAAGCTGGACACGCTTTCGAGCAAGTAAGGGAATATAAGAGCATCCCCGGCAGGACGGCAATGCCTGTCGGGGATGCTTTTTCATGTTACAGTAAAGAACGAATGATACACTAACTAAAAACTTTCAATACAAGTCAAGAAACATGGGAGTGCGCACCGAAGGTTTCCAAAGGGCGATCGCAGGTTTCACCTGTTTTCATGCCCTTTGGTCGCGCCCGCAGGCGCGAAATCCCCTGCTTGCGGAAAAGAGCTACTATGGTCGCAAGATCAACTATGTGGTCGCGCCCATTTGGCGCGACAATATGCGGCAAGTTGGATAGAGCGGCTTGGGGGCGCTCCTGCGGGAGCGCGAAGTTACTGGCAGGGACGCTTCGCTGCCTGCACCTTTGTTGATTTTTCCTTTGGAATGGTCGCACGTGAAACAGTTGGGGCGTTGCCCCAAACCCCACAAGGGGCGCCGCCCCTTGACCCTGCAAGGGACATTGTCCCTTGACCCTTTTTGGCTGCCCGGCTTGGGCGCGCTTCCTTACTTCTTCTTTTCCTTCGCTTTTTTCTCCTGATATAGTTTTTCTTCCCTGTCAAACATCTCCCACATCTGCCTTTGTGCTTCCTCCACCACCCGGTCGCGCTCCTCAATCGGGTGCTTCTCCGGGTCGTAATCAATCTCCGTCCCGAATGACAGCGTCCGCATCCCCTTATGCGCCAGCATCGGCACAAATCGGCAGCACTTACCCGTCCGCGCGTAATACACCTGCGCCAGCATCGTGAATCCGCGGAACAATTCGCCGGGGCGGCCGTGCTCATAGCCGGGGCGATTCGGGTCAGCATCGGGGTTTTCGGGGAAAATCAGCAGATTATCGCCCGCCTGCATGGCCTCCACCGACTTGCGGAAGGTCGTCGTCAGCTCGCGGGGCTTGTGGCGGTAGACCGGCACGCACTCCACGGACTTCATTGCCCATACGCTGAGCGGGCCGCACAGCTTCGAGATAGGCCAGCGCAGCGGGCCAAGCCACTTCATTTGCGAAAATGTATATTTGTAGACGTATCGCGCAACCTCGTCCGGGTCAATGGAAATGTCGCTGATTGTCCACGGGCGCACGGGCACGGGGCAGAACAGCATCCCCGCGACGGGGCCGTAAATTTCGCCATGATTGCAGAGGAACACCAGCGGGTTGCTGTCATCGGGGTGAATGTTCTCCGTACCCTTGACCGTGTGGTGGAAGAACGGGCGCATCACCGCCATCAAAAAGCGGATGCCCAGCGGCTGAACGTGCCGCTTGATGACGACCTCCTCCAGCTGCTGCTCCAGCGCCTTGTTTTCCTCGCCGGATTCACGGATGTGCAAAAAGCGCAGCACTTTCTGCATGTATCGGTTCGACAGCGGGAAGCGCAGCACGCACAGCAGGGCGATGAACGCCGTAATCAGCGCCGGAACGACCATCACCGGCTGGAAACTTGCAGCAATTTCCTCCGCCGTGTGCGGCAGCCGCTGCCCAGCAAGGAAGCACAGCACCGTCAGCGCCACAAGCGCAAGCATCTGCCCCAGCAGCGAAGCCACTTCGCGCGACACGCGCCGCATCAGCCGATAGCCGGGAATTTCCTGCCCGGAGGTGAATTTCGCGACCGCGCCCATCGGGCTTTCCATCTTGCTCAGGCAGACCTTGCACACCGCGCAGCCGACGGAGCAGAGCGCCAGACAGAAGTAGGTGATGCTGATATCCGTCGTGTGGTGCCGCAGCATCCGCGAAAAAATCCACAGCCCGTAGAGCCAGAGGAACATGCCCATCAGCAGCAGCGAAATCGGTTCATTCTTGTTTTTCTTCTCGCGCTTTTTCAGCAGCAGCGTCGCCAGTTCCTCGCACAATAGCGTCGTCAGCACCGCTATCGCCATGCGAATCAGCATTTGCTCCGCCGTCGTCGCGAGGAAGGTGTACATGACGATGAGTGTCATTTCCATTGCCGTCAGCAGCACCATGCTCAGCCGCTCAAAGGCGCTCAAGGCGTTCGCGCGGTGAATCGTCTCCAGCGTGAAGTGCGCTTCCTCCGAGTTCGGGCGCGGCAGCACGGCGCGCTCTTCATACGCCGCGTATGTCGAGTAAAACGCCGCCATCCCGCACAGAAGGTACCCGATCATCATCGGCACGGAGAGCTGCACCGGCAGGTTGACCGCCAGGATCAGAGCTTGCAGCGCCATCATGCACCCATGCAGCGCCCCGCTCAGGCACAGGAAGGTCGTCTGCTCCATCCGCCCGTCAAGGCACAGCCGCCCCATGCGCTGGCACAGGCTGTCCCGCAGCTGCATGGACAGCACAACGGAGAAAATCAGCCACATTTGCGTGCTGCCGAACGACATGGGGTACAGCACGACAAGGCACAGTGAGAGCAGCAGCAGCAGAATCATCAGCGGAACGCGCATCCATCGCAGCGCCTTGGGCAGATAAATGGCTTCCTCGGGGCTGAACGTCTGGGCGAAAACCGTTGTCACGCGGCCAATCATATACAGCGCGCCGCCGTACAGCGGCATCCCGGATAAACCCTCGGAAATCAGCATACAGTAGATATATCCGTACAGGCTGGACATATCCGTCAGCAGCAGGGTCGTCGGCGGTTTTTTCCGCAAAGCCATCGACCCTCCTTTCGCATTCTCTTTGCCCGTATTGTACCATGAGAAGCCTAAATTGGCAAGGGTTTCAGGCGCAAAAGAGAATATTCACGGTTTATTTCCAATCCTGCCGCCCGAAACACTTGCAACTACCCGCGCTTTCCTGTAAAATAGGGACAGGTGGCAAACGATATGACGAGGAGGCTTTTTTCATGATTGCTGATGAACAGGTGACGACCGAGCCGTCTTCTCTCTTTTCCGCGCAGGATCAGGCGGCGATTCGCGCACAGCTGAAAAAGCGGCTGATTCTGGTGCTGATTCCGGTGCTTGTGCTGCTGGGTGCCGCCATTTATTTCGCCATCCAGCGCAACGAGGTTGCGACCGATGTGCTGACGATTGTCAGTCTGTCCGCGCTGATTTTCTGCTATGACCTCTTCCTGAAGCCGCTGCGGTGCTATCAGCGTCATTTGGACAACGTGATTTCGGGACGCCGCCGCGCGGTGGATTTGCCGTTTCTGGCGATTTCGGACGACATCAGCCTGGTGGACGGCGTGCCGTACCGCGCCATGACCTGCTCCGACCTCGACGCGAAGGGCCGCCCGTATGACCGCCTGTTCTACTTCGACGCGGAGAAGCCCTTCCCCGCCATCGCGGCGGGCGAAACCGTGCGCGTCGTGCACCACGAGCTGGACGTGTCGGACGTGGTGCGGATGTAATTCCGGAGGATTTTTCCCCATGAAGAAGCTGCTTTGTCTCCTGCTGACCTTGCTGCTGATTCACCCTGTGCTGGCGGAAGATGCCCTTGACGCCCCCGATGCCGCCTCCCTGCTCTCCTGTGCGGATGGCACAGTGCTTGCCGTTTCGCCGGATTTGCGCGTCCTTTGCCGGGACAGTGCGGGCGACTGGGCGCTTGTCCTTTCCGCCGAGCAGATTTCCGCCGCCTGCCCGCCCCGATTCATACCGGATGCGGCGAATGCGCTGCTCCTGCCGGGCGAAAATGGTGCATATGCGCTGCTGCTCCTGCCAGACACGAGCGGGCAAATCGCCGTGCTGTCCCTGACCGGAGCGACGTGCGAGCTGACGCGGGTGTTCGCGGATTTCCTGCCGATGAACAGCGAAATGACCGCGCAGTGGGCGCTTCTTTCTGCCGCGCGCGCCGGAAACACGCTGTACGCTGCCTTTTCAAGCAATTTCGCGACATACAGCACCTATGCGCTTTCGCTGGCGGACGGGTTGTCTTTTCTGCTTTCGGATGCGCCGATTCGCTTCTTGATGCCCTTGGCGGACGGGCAGCTGCTGGCGTGTGTCAATCCGCCCATAAGCAGCATCGACGAAACCTGCTTCGCCCTGCTGGATGCGGATTCCGGCGAATCCAGCCGCCTTTGCGCCCTGCCCGTCCACAAGGCATACGCGGGCTTCGCGCTGGACGGCGATTCCCTCTATTTCACCGACGGCGAGACGATTTACTGCGCCGCGCCGCCCTATGATGCTGTGGAATCCGTCGGCTATCTGCCGTCGCTGGACACGAGCGCCCGTCTGCCCGCGCTGATGGTCGATAATTGCTACTGCGTGTGCAATGCCGAATTGGGTTTCTTCGCAGCGCAGCTCCATACCGCGCCGCGCTGCACCCTGCGCGTGGATGCCCGCCTGTCCAATGTGAATCGGGCGCTGGTGTCGCAGTACCTCCGTGCGCACCCGGACGTTGCCGTTGTTTATGCGCCGCACAATGCATCGACCGCGCCGGAATACCGCCAGCACATGGAGAGCGGCGACGCGCTGGATATTTACGCCTTCACGCTGCCAAACGAATCGTTCATCCCCCTGCGCGACAAGGGCGACCTGCTGGACTTGCGCCCGCTGATGGGCGCGGACACCCCTGATTCGCTCCTGCCGCAGGTGCTTGCGCCGCTGGAAAAGGCGGGCGGGCTGTTCGCGATTCCCTGCGGCGCGCCGAGCGTCTCGTTCTGGTTTCTCGACCAATCGTCGCTGGAATCCTTGGGGCTGACGGGCGTTCCCGCGACGTATGCCGACCTGATGACGCTGATTTCCACCTACCTCACCGACTTTGCGTCTGATTCCGACGTTGCCTTAGCCGACAATCCGGGCGGCATGGCGGATTCCCTCTTCCAGCAGCTTTTCTGGGCGCAGCTCGCGCGCTGTGAAGCATCCGGCATCCTGCCGTCGTTCACCGATGCGGATTTCGTTGCGGCGCTCCGGCAGTACATCGCGCTCCGCCCGGCGCTGGTGGACTACGAAACCCGCTGGCTGGCAGAACGGTCTTCTTCGCTGGGCGACCTGGGCGACACGGGCGGCATCGTCACGATCCTCTCCGTGTCCAGCAGTCAGCCCTCGCTGCTGCACCTGAACACGTCGCTTACGCCGAGCAAAACGGACGAAGTTCCGCTGCTGCTGTCGTTCAGCGAAGGCAGCGCGTTGCTCATTCCGATGACGTACCCGGTGCTGGCAGTCAATCGCCGCTCGGCATACCCGGATGATGCCGCATCGCTGCTGTCCTGCCTGCTGGACAATCAGCCGTATGATGCGAAACTGGCGCTTCTGCCGGATTACGCGGCGCTTCAGCCGAATCCGGCATACATAGAGGCGGCGCAGAAGATTCTGGACGACGAAGCGCTTTACATGCAGTACCGCGCCACCCTGTCCCCCTTGGAGCAGAAGCAGGCGGAGGATATACTGGCGGACGCGCGCGCAGCGCTCCATCAGATTCCGCCGGACGTATACAGCGCGGCGGAAATCGCAACGTATCATGCACGCCTGAATCACGCGTATCTACTGGAATCGTCGTTCTGGGTCAGCGGCGACCAGCATGTATCCACCCTGCGGCAGCGCCTTCTGGACAGCGAATGCACCGTGGAGACGTTCGTGCAGGAATTGACCCGCATCGTGCAGATGATGACGCTTGAAAACGGCGTGTCTTCGTGAATTTTTCCCGCGCGTCCTGCAACAAAACACCCCTTTCAAGCGTTTCATATTTAGGGGACAATTCCCCTTTCCCAAGAAGAATCATCCTATGAATGGAGGGTAACATCATGAAGCATTTTTCCCGCGTCCTGTGCCTGCTGCTGATGCTGGCGCTGCTGCTGCCCGGCGCGCTTGCGGAGGCAGTCGAGCAGACCGAGCAGACCGAGCAGATCGACAGCAGCATCGAAGAAGATGAGGTCGAGAAGGTCGGCGACATTTTCGACATGTACCAAGTCGGCAGCATGGTGGAAGCAAACGGCAAGCTCTACACCATCTCCTACGGCCCGACCATCTGCGAATACGACGGCGAAAACTGGCGCATCGCGGTGGTGGCGAGCAGCTTTTCGGACGTTCTGCGCTTCTCCGAGGACGGCTCCTTTTACAGCGACGAAACGTCCGCCGTGCTGTCTGTGGATGAGGACGGCACGCTGCTGCTGCTCTACCCCTACTCCGACGGCGTGATTGACCTGCTGCGCGTCCCGCTCGACGGCAGCGACGTCACCCGCGTGCATTCCTTCCGTCTGGCGGAGGATAGCAGCGACGAGGACGGCAGCCTCTACTTCTCCCTGCAGGGCGCGGCGCTGACGAGCGATTACGCCTATGTGACCGCCTACGACATGAATCCCGAGGCGACCTACGGGCTGAATCAGCTGTTTGAGCTGAACCTCAAGGACGGCAGCGTCCGCAAGGTGACGGAGGATTACATCGGCATCATCCTGCCGCTGGATGACACGTCGCTCATCGGCTACTACGACAACCGCTACACCGGCGCGGACGACCCGCTGACCGCGCTCGTGCGCATCAACCGTCAGACCGGTCTGACCGACACGCTGTGCGAAATGGAGTCCGACTCCTCTTTCTCCGGCTTCACCATGTCCGGCACGTCCGTCGTCTTCAACGATGGTTCGCAGGTGCTGCGCGTCGCCGCGCCGTATGACACCGTGGAGACGGTTGGCTACCTGCCCCCGGCGTATGTGTACACCAATCTGCCCGGCTGCGTGTCCGGCAATTCCTACTATACTTACAACTACGACGCCGGTTTGACCTCGGTTGACCTTACTGCGCCGCTGCCCGCGACCGTCCTGCGCATCGACTCCTCCATCAGCTGGGGCGACGCGGGCGAACTGGTGCGCCAGTACGCCAAGGAGCACCCGGAAGTCGGCATCGTGTACGCATCCACTACCGCAGCCACCGCGCCGGACTACACCCAGCACATGCAGAGCGGTGAGGCGCTTGACCTCTACGCCTTCTATCTGCCGGGCGACGCCTTCGCTGCCCTGCGCAACAAGGGGTATCTGGCGGAGCTGTCCGGCAGCGGCGACCTGCTCGCGGCTGTCTCCGAGATGTTCCCGAATCTGACCAAGCAGGTGCTGGTGGATGGCCACCTTTACGCCCTGCCCGTCGAAGTGAGCACCTCCTGCTGGTCGATTGACACCGCCGTGCTGGAGGATGTCGGGCTGACGGCGGAGGATGTGCCGACGACGTATCTGGAGCTGCTGAACCTCATCGACGAATGGATTACCTCCTACGTTGAGGATTACCCGGAGCACGCGCTGATGGACTACCCGTACAGCCTGTCAATGCAGCTGTTCAGCCAGATTATGCTGGCGCAGATTGCCGAATGCGAGGCGGACGGCCGCACGCTGACCTTCACCGACGCGGATTTCATCGCCACGCTGAACAAGCTGGACAGTATGCGCGAGAAGCTGAAGGCGTACGAGGATCAGTGGAACGACGACAACAACAGCGGCAATATTGTCTATAGCAGCAACACAATGATTGGCGGCTCGTATGACGCCAGCAGCAGCGAAGGTCCCCTCCTGAGCAGCTACGCCAGCATCGACATTCACTATGCCAGCAACCCCGAAAGCACGGCTGTCCCGCTGATGCTGTCCATCCAGCCGAACCACGACAGCAGCGTCATCGGCAACATCCGCGTGATGGCGGTCAACCGCTCCAGCAAGAACGCCGATGCCGCCATGAACCTGCTGACGTACCTCGCCGTCAACCGCAGCGATTATCAGAAGTCGCTTTTCTCCCCTGCCTACACGGACAACATTGAAGACTCGTACTACGAGGAGAACAAGGCGAACCACGAGAGCTACATTGACGAACTGACGAAAGCAATGGCGACCGCCGACGACAGCGAAAAGCGCGACTATCAGGAAGCGATTCAGAACCTGACGGACGCTTTGACCCGCCTCTCCCCCTACCAGTACACGACCGAGGACATTCTCCTCTACGATTCGCAGATGGAGAATGTGCGCATCATTGAATCGACCGTGTTCTACGGCGACGACAACGAAGCGTCCACGCTCGTGAACCGCTACATGGACGGCAACATCACCGTCGACCAGTTTGTCCGCGAGCTGACCCGCATTGTACAGATGATGATTATGGAGAACTCGTAAGTCGCACCCAACCGAGAAGCCGGATGAGAAATCCGGCTTCTTTTGTATTGTAGGAGAACCAAGGGGCGTTGCCCCTAACCCCACCAGAGGCGCTGCCTCTGGACTCCGCAAGGGAGTTCCTCCCTTGACCCTTTCGCGCGATTGAGTTGAGCGCAACTGCATACTATGTTCGCGTGTTAATCCATGTATAAAACTCGCAAGTCCTCCAAAGTAAAAACTTTCAATAAAACTCAAGTAACTTATAGCAATTCTCAAAATTCCGGTCAATAACCATCAGC
>ULPH01018078.1_pt1 | contig 30272 bp, 33 predicted proteins | sample 1953301 | NCBI WGS metagenome assembly ULPH01 (sample SAMEA4835623, study PRJEB28245) | human gut metagenome | biome: gut microbiome; material: fecal sample | place: Denmark | collected 2008 | reverse complement strand
CAACTTGCTATTTTTTGATTTTATTTCGAACTCACGTTAAAATACCAATATGCTCCAGATTACCTAGTCCGAATTGAAAAAAGAAAGTCATACATAACAGATTGTGCGGAAGCGTGTCGAAAATTAGGCATACAATATCGAGAGACTGACATAGTAATTGATGGAGGTAATGTTGTACTATGTGGGGATAATGTGATTATGACCGATAAAGTTTTTGCAGAAAATAACACGGATAAACATGATGTAGACTTTCACAAACAATTAGAAGACATTTTCGGACATAAGGTAATTATTATACCATGGCACGCTACTGGAGAGTTAGATGATGAAGAAGCTGATGTTTATGGACATGCTGATGGTATTATAAAATATTGTGGAGGGAATCGTATTCTCATGGGTAATCATCGTGATTCTGATGAAGAGGAAGCCATTTTGATTCGTAAGGTTCTTGAAGAAAACGGATATGTAGTAACGGAGATGTTATTTACAGTACAAGAACCCAGATATGACTTAAATTGGGCATATATCAATTTCCTTCAAGTCGGTAACAATATTATATTACCGAAGTTTGGTATCAATGAAGATGAGCAGGCGAAACGTTTTGTACAAACAGCGTTCCCCTATTGTCGAGTACGGCAAATAGACTGTAATGCTATTGCTAAAGATGGTGGGGCATTACATTGCATAACATGGAATATAAGAAAATAGCAGATGGAAAAAACAATAAACGGAATAAAGTATTATTTGCCAAAGTACTTGACTCCAGACCAAGAAGCAATCTTTTGTCACATCATTAACTGGAAACGTAAAAATATAACAAAAGACAGAGGTTGGTATAAAGGACATGAGTATGATGCTTTTTTCCCTGTTGGAACATCATCATATGCCATGACATATAAACCAATAATATCATATTTGGAAGAAATGCAACATGGCGATTTCGCGTATAAACTTCATGAATTTACTCCCCATGCAGTAAGTTCTCAGATGGCTTGTATTAATCTCTTTATGCCTTTACTTCTTTCTGAACAAGCTAGTCATATTCTAAAAAAATTATCTACCTGTCCATCGAATTTTAAGGAAATAGCAAGAGATAAGCTATATCATGGATTCTGTTTTGAATATTGGGGACAAGATGTAAAGAAAGGAAAAGGAGTGCTGAATGATCACTGTTCAGGTGCCGGTACAGATGCTGATGTAGCTATTTCTTACTATGATAATGAAAATAATCTATGCCTATGGTTAATTGAGCATAAACTTAGCGAGAAAGAGTTTACAACGTGTGGTGGATATAACAGCAAAAATAATGTGTACAAAGATAATTGTATTAAATGTTCACTTACTGATATTGCCAATGAACCTCTAAAATGTTATTATCATAAGATAAAATATAAGTATTGGGATATTTACAGAACTCACGAAGAGAAATATCAAGGAAATATTCAGATTATTGGATGTCCATTTAGGGAAGGATTAAATCAGTTATGGAGGAACCAACTGCTTGGCTTTGCTCTGCAGGAAACAGGAGTCTACAAAAATACGACATTCTCGGTATGCCATCATGCCAAAAACAGGATGTTGAACCAGTCAATCCTTAGATATAAGGAATTAACTTGTAGAAATAAAATGTTTAATTCCTTCACTAACTATGATGTTTTAAACGCAGTTAATGATGTGAAATCAGATTTGCATTCATGGTTAAATTGGTATAAAGATGTATATTGCTTTTAAAAAATAAACATGAAATCACTATTGGAGAAATTTCCTGACATTGCTGCACAATGGGATTATGAAAAAAATGGTGAGATTACACCTGAGACCATATCTTATGGGTCGAATCTAAAAGTTTGGTGGAAATGTCCAACTTGTGGATATTCATATCAAAAGAAAATTTCAAATAGAACCGCCCCTTCGAAGCGAACAGTAGAATCTTCAAAATGTCCGATTTGTTTGGGGAGAATAATTATTCCAGGATATAACAGTCTCAAAGCAAAATATCCGGAAATGATTGAAAATGAGTGGGATTATAGTAAAAATACATTAAACCCAGATGAAATTTCACCACATCACAGGGAAAAGGTATGGTGGATATGTCCAAGTGGACATAGCTATAATTCTCTACCTGGAAATAAAGTTCATAATAATGGAGGAAATTGTCCATATTGTTCTTCTCAAAAATTGTGTAAGGAGACATCCCTTGGGTTTGTTAACCCAGATTTGGCAAAAGAGTGGCATCCATCGAAGAATGGCAGACTTACTCCTTTTGATGTATTTGCAAATTCAAATAGCTATGCCTGGTGGTTATGCCCAATCTGTGGATACGAATGGAAAGCAAAATGTTCAAATAGGAATATAGGGAAAAGAGGATGTCCTCAATGTGCAATAGGAAGGAGTTCATCAATTCCAGAACAACTAATATTTAGAATTATTAAAAAGATATTTGCCGATGCTATTAATCGATATCATATTGATAATAATGAAATAGATGTTTTTATTCCATCTTTAAATATTGGAATTGAATATGATGGACAATATTACCACAATCAAAATAAGTTGGCAAATGATATAGAAAAATCTGTAAGATTGACGAGTAAAGGTATTACTCTTTACAGATTTAGAGAAAATGATTGTCCAATGTTTGAGGTTGAGAATTGTATTATAGTCCCTGTAAAATATTCTTCCCGATATGAGGATTTAGAACGAAAGATCAAAGAACTTCTATATAAATTGTCACCAAAAACGTATGAACAAATTAGTGCTTTTAGCTTTGAGAATGAAATTAATGAAGTAATAGCGATTTTAGATAGTGTACCTTACGAACAGAGTTTTGCCGCATTAGAAGACCAAAGAGTCAAAGAAGGCTTCGCCCCAATAGCCATTTGGGATTATGATTCAAATGCTCCAATTACCCCTAAAATGGTCATGCCCTACTCTGATAAAATTGTTAGTTGGATTTGCCCTAATAATCCTGAGCATAAATGGAGAAATACGGTAAAGTCTGTTTCATTAGGCTATGGATGTAAAAGATGTTCTGAACGTTATCAATACACTACTAAAGAATGGATTGTTACAGCCTCAAAAATACATAATAATAAATATGACTACCATTTAGTCAACTATGTTAATTCACATACTAAGGTTAATATAATATGTCCTAAACATGGAATGTTTAGTCAAATGCCATCAGAGCATTTAAGTGGTAAGGGATGTCCTTTTTGCGTCCATCAAAAATTCCATCAAATGGAAAGTCTTGCTGTACTTTACCCAGATATAGCAGCAGAATGGGATTATGAACTTAATGCAGAAAGTGGGTTCTCTCCACTAAATATAGGTATTGATACTAAGCGTAAATTTTATTGGCATTGCAATAATGGTTATAGTCACAGCTATTTGTCTACAATTGCATATAGAGTCAGGAATAAATCTGGGTGTGCAATATGTCATGGCAAACAAATCTCTATAGAGACAAGTTTAGCAGTGACAAACCCCGAATTAGCAGCTGAATGGTGCGCTGAGAATGATAAAACGCCTTATGAGGTAACTCCTAAATCCGATTATGAAGCATTATGGAAATGCACTAATCCCAATCACCCTCCTTACAGGCAAAAAGTTGAAGTACGATCCAGAGGAGTCGGTTGCGTATTTTGTAGTCGCAGAGGTAAAAAACATCCAAAAGATTATGAAGATGAGCTACATATTAGATTTCCTCATATAAAAATATTGAAGCCATTCTCAAAATCAAGTGAACGAATTGAATGTCAATGCGAAATATGTGGATTCGTATGGAAACCATATCCTTATCCTTTATTAAAAAGCAAGGGATGCCCGAATTGCAGAAAGTATATTAATGGAAAGGAATAAGAGCTAATTCGGATATTATTATTAGAGTCAATATTGCTTTCAAATAAATGGCTACCAACTGAGAATATCAGCAGATAGCCATTTTTTATCATTTTGCTTCATTTGTAAGTTTATCAATGTTGAATGTAAATGTATAATCATTCTGCACATTCTCAATCATAATCGGCATCATGATTGTTAGCTTCTTACCAACTAATGTAGGTGCCTCAGTATTAAATGCTTCAGGTGTTTTATAAACGCAAGGAACGAGATAACTTTCTCTCCATCCTCCATATTGCCCCGAAATATAATATACATTATCTGTAGGTAATAAAATATCGCTGATACTTGCATCCTTAGGTATTGAAGTGGAAGGTTGTGAAGAATTCCGGTCAATATATTTTACTCCAGAATGCATTACTCGTCCAACCTGTCCGTTTACGTCAACATAGCTGACGTCATCCCAATTAATCTTCAATGTATGACCGGATTTGTTCTTTAACGTAAAATTGAATTCTTTCAACCCGACGTACCAAATTATATCGATATAATCGTCTTCATAACGATATTTATTGACACCCTCTTCGTTGAAACTTACCACTTTTGTTTCACCAAATTGTTGCTTTGAATCTGCCGGACTTTCTACTTCAGATAGTCCTATGGAGTAACTGGCAACATAACTTTTAAATGTGCCGCAAGAAGTGAACAAAAATGCACCTTGGAGTAGAAATAGCATTATTAAATTTCTCATTTTCATGATTGTATTATTTATGTTTTGCTGCAATATTGCGACTACAAAAGTATATTGTTTTATTGGGGATGACGAAGAAATTAGAAACATGGACAAAGATGGACGAAACAAACATGATTTACGATTCTGTTGCTAATATAAGAACACAAGATCTTCGGATAGACATTATATAATCCAAAAAGAACTGAGGATCAATATATTCACCACAATGTTTAAGTGTTATATGCAGATGTTCTCCAGTACTGCGGCCAGTATTTCCGGTAATCCCTACTGTGTCTCCAGCCTTGACCATCTGACCTTCATAAGCCAGGATGCGTGAAAGGTGGCAGTAGCTAACTGTAAAATTACCGTGCTTCAGTGTCACATATTTACCTGCCCTCCTATCCTGCCCGATTTTTATCACCTTGCCGGCCAGCATTGCATAGACTTTAGCATTCCTTGCATGAAGATCCAAACCGTTGTGAAATTTAAGTTTCCCTGAAAATGGGTCTTTCCGATAGCCGTAGGGAGAATTGATTTTGATAGATGAGAGCGGATAGCATACGCTTAGATAGCGTGCCATCTGTTCTTTCTTTTTTATGTCCGCTGCTGTCAGTATACTGCTGTCGGTATCGGACATTTCTCTTGTTTCAAGTGCATCTTCAATAGCTGTTTTTTGTAAACCATTTCCAACATTACATCGATTATTTGGATATGTGACAGTATTGAATTGAGCTTTTACCGGGAAATTTAATGCTAACAGTACTGCTGAAATTGCAATGGTAATTTTTCTCATGAAGGCAAAGGTATGAACTAGTTTTAATTTATATACTCTTGACCTGTAATTGATACTTAAAATATAACATTAAATAAGTTTAGAGTATGATTATTGTTGATTTATCATACTTAAAACATAAATATTCACAAATATAGAGCCGTTATATGGTTATGTAGATTGGAGTATGATTATAAGTATATATCTTTGTCAAAGTATAATTAAACTATCATATTAAAGTATGAAACAAGTACGATTTGAATTTGAGGAATTACCTTTCAAAACCTTGTCGCAGTTTGGCCTCACGAAAGAAATGATTGAAGATCTCCCCATGCAATCATTGGAAGATATCAGTCATGGAAGGCACTCTCCGGTATTACCTATCAAGATAACCGACGAGAATGGAAATATAATTGATGAACGTAGCCGTTTCGCTCTGGTGCGCAAAGAAAACGGGGAAGCCGATGTGATATTCTATCCTGTCCTCAAGAAGTCACCGTTGGAGCAATATACTGGCCAACAGCAGAAGCAGCTTGAATTGGGGAAAGCCATACTAGCTGATATTGTATCAGCTGACGGGCGGAACACCAAAGTATTCGTGCAGATAGATCGTGAAACCAAACAGGTAATCTCCGTTCCCACGCAGGTGATAGCACGCAATCTTCAGGTTCTTGCTGATGAATTGAAATTAAGCAGTGCTGAAATCAAGGTAATGCAGCAAGGAGAACCACTGACATTTGTAATTGAGGACGAACCTGTAACGGTAGGGATTGATCTGAATGAGAAGAACGGCATCCGTTTCAGTCAAGGTGACAGCCAAAGATGGATGGAGCATACCAAAAGAGAATGGGATAAATATACATTCGGATGCTATGGTTGCTGGATTATGGATGATGACGGAAATCTCGATTATGTCCCTGAGGAACAATACACAGAAGAGTTGTGGAATGAGCAGAAAAAGAGTGCTCAGCGCAACATGGGAGCCGGTATACATAAGTAAAATCTAAAATCATATCAATTATGGCTCAAAACGAATATTACCCGGAAGAAGTACTGATAGAAAAAATGGAACGTGGAGAATATGGTTGGTTGGATTATGTCAACCACTTTTCCCCTGAATGGCAGGAAGAATATGCCCAGTACTGTAAAGAGCAGACATTGGAGGTCAACAACGACTCTGCTGCAAAATTCGTCCGATTCAAGAATGAACAACTCGAAGCCGCCATGGAAAGCGGAGAAGTATAATAGGGAACTATGGCAATAAGGACAAATACCAATCCACGGAGACTGGACTTGCAGCCCGAATTGCGCGACATATTGATGCGCAATGGTATGCAAGCTCACATTGTACCCGAAGGCGACAGCTTTCAGCTTGTCGTACAGGGGCATGACTCTCCACTGCTCCGATACCAACTTAACCGTCAGCAGCTACTGGCGCTTACAGATTGGGGTACCAACTCCGCCAACAAGAAAGCCTACAATACATTTGCCGATATTATCTCTGCAGACTTCGATATGCCACGTGATTTCGTTCACGCACGAAATGCCAACGGACGAGTAGCAATGGGACTCCACGGTTACCGTATAGGTATCGGTGAGTATGGCAGAGTTGGCAGATACGGTATGCCTCCGCCTTTTCTTGGTTGGACTCCCAGACAGCAGGGTGGCTTTCATCTGCGTAGAGTCGGTGGTCAGCTCTTTTATTCTGGAGCCCCGATGGTTGCTGAACGTCCTGACGGTCGGATAAAGCCCGGTGAACTGCAATCAGGTGGCTATGGTTTCTACTATAAAGGACAGCAGCGCACAACTGTAGATTCCCAGAATCTTCCAAATGATGTTCTGCAAGATTTAGAGACCGTCATCACACCGATGGTCAATAAGCCAAGAAGTGACGAACCGGCATTACCATATAATGAACTTATAAGTTCCCCAGTATATTTTTCCAACGATAAGTGGCTGGAATGTCTTAATTCACATGGTGCCATCGTTGATACAGAGAACAAGACACTTACAATACAGTCGGAAAAAGTCAATGCTGATATGGTCTATGATCTAACAGATGAAGAACTGTCGGCAATCACTTCCAATTCCATAGAAGATTATCCTATTGAAGAGCGACTAGAGATACTTAACAATGTGGTCAAAAATGATTTTACCGGTGTAGTCACTCTTGACACATTGAACAAAACAGAGAGGATAAGCATACCCCTTCATCCTGAAGTGGAGCAAGACCTGGCCTTGCGTCAGCATCAGGAACAAGAAATCCTCATGCCGCTGGAAATGGGCGAAAGTACAGATATAGCTCCTCATTCTGCAGAGCAGGTCATAATTTTGGCAGATGAAGAATCCATACAAGGACATCAAAATATTTTGACGATTGACGGACGTGATTTGCCATCCCTGAATGAAAGCAAAGGTTGGTACAGTGAAGCTAAACAAGGAGAAGAAGTTGAAGTCTGTTCTATCAGTGTACACCCTTCGGAGACTGAGGGCAAGTACAAGATGACAGCCGTCATAAACGGAAAAGCCATTACACATGAGATAAGCCAAAAACAATACGACAAATTTCTTGCAGTCGATGATTTTCATCGGATGAAACTTTTCTCCAGAATTTTTGATGAAGTGGACATGAAAACACGGCCTGAAATGCATAGAGATTTGGGTACAAAGATATTTGCTGCACTTGCAGCTGGGTCAGTAGTACTGTCGGAGGTAGTTCATGATATGCATCATCCAAGACCGGAATTTTATGAAGAGCATATGTGCAATGCCCCTCGCCCATATTTCAAACCTGGTGTAGATACCCCGAGGGATGTGGCGGCAAGATATTTCGAAGCACAAATGAATCAGGAAATCGCTGAAATACGCAGAGGGTTTTAACACTATTGATAAGGAATGGCAAAAGGAGAACTGACATACGATGACTTCCTGCAGCGGCTGAACATTCAGGATATACTGATTGACGCAGGCTATCACCTTAACAGGCGTGATGGCTTGCGCTATCCTTCATATATCCGTACAGACAATAGTGGTATTCGGATACGGGGAGATAAGTTCATTGTCACAGCGAACGGTAAATGCTGCTTCCAGCCGCCACAGCAGAAACTATACAACGTCATTTCTTTTATAAAGGCTTTCCCGGAAAAATTCTCCGAATACAGGTCAGGTGTTTCACCGGACAGACTTGTAAATCTTGTATGTAATCGTCTTCTGCATAATCCGATTGAGGACAGGCCTATAAGGATTGTACAGCCAAAGAAGGATACGGTTCAGTTCAACTTATCGGATTACGATATCCATCGTTTTGATCCGGACAACAAAGAAACCCATAAGCGATTCTATCCATACTTCAAAAACCGTGGGATTGACATATTCACACAAATAGCCTTTGCTGAACATTTCATCCTTACGAGCAAACATCGTGCGGACGGTTTGTCTTATGCCAATCTCTCCTTCCCCCTTGTACTGCCTAAAGAGCCTGATAAGATTGTCGGTTTGGAGGAACGTGGACGTCCGAAGATGGACGGAAGCGGAAGTTATAAGGGAAAAGCAGAAGGAAGCAACAGCAGTGAAGGCTTATGGATAGCCCGATTTGGAAATGAACCATTGCATAAAGCCGGTGGCATATCATGGTTTGAAAGCGCCTATGATGCTATGGCATTTTACCAGATACATAGAGATGCTTTCAGGAACAATCCCGATTTATCCAGGAAAAGCATTTTCGTTTCAACAGGTGGAACACCTACAGATATGCAGATACGAGGAATGTTGGCTGCCACTCCAAACATAACACAATACCTGTGTTTTGACAATGACAATGCCGGACGCAGTTTCGTGGAGAAATTTATGGCAATAGCGAAGCAGATGAAGATACCGTCCGACAAGATAAAAGTGTTCCCTATGTTACCGTGCTATAAAGACTGGAACGATGTCCTGCTCAATAAACTCAATGGGGAATATCTTGAAAGTATCAAGATAGAGGTTCCCCCTATTGGCTCTATTCAGGATAAGGAAGAATTAACAGAAAATGAAGGAATACACTCACAATCAAATTTTCACAGATAACCATGGATATGGAACTCTCCCAAAAACAAGGTGTGGTGACACTCAGACCACGAGCCATGCAGTTTCTCATAGATGAACTGCCATTACTGTTGATATGTCTCGCAGGACTGGTCTATGGGGGTATGGAAGGTATGCCTCTCGCAAAAGTAGCCACCCTTCTTGCCATATTGCTTTCCCTCATATTAGCATATCGCTATATCTATTTGAAACGCATAAGTTACCAAGTAACAACCGAACAGCTTACTGCAAAACATGGGGTTTTGCAGCGTAGCGTGGACTATATCGAATTATACCGTATTGTTGATTTTCATGAAAACCAGACTCTGATGCAACAGATATTCAGGCTGAAGACAGTTACAGTTCTTTCAACGGACAGATCGACTCCGAAACTGAATCTTATCGGCCTGTCAGAACGGAACAATATCGTAGAGATAATAAGGGAACGAGTTGAATACAACAAACAACGTAAAGGAATATATGAGATCGCCAATCATTAAGATATTGATTATTGCAGTATGCATAACGATTTCCAACATATCAAATGCACAGATTGCGACTTCCAATCCATTGGAGTATGTTGCGCTGGCTGAGGGCAACGAACTCATCCTTGGCCAAATAAAAGATCAGATTGACGGACAGACAAAAACTGCCTTACTGCAAAATACAATAGCAGCAGAATTTGAGCAGATGCGTCAATGGGAGAAGAAATACAACGGCTATCTGAAGACAGCTAGCGGATTCGCATCTTCACTGAAAGCCTGCACTCATCTTTACAATGATGGGGTAAAAATCTTCATTACACTAGGAAAATTGAAATATGCCATCGGTGACAATCCCCAAGGTATTGTTGCGTCGATGAACATGAACAATCTTTATATAGAAACAGCTACAGAACTGGTTTCCGTGTTTTCCTTGCTTCAGGATGCTATAGCAAAAGGAGGCAAAGAAAATATGCTTACAGGTTCGGAGCGAAGCAAAACCCTTTGGGCGTTGAACGATAAACTTTCTGCCTTTCAGAAGAAACTTAATCTGCTGCATCTGAGCATTCGTCACTATACAATGACGGATGTGTGGAATAATGTTACTGCTGGAATGCTTGACCGCTCAAATGGAGAGGTGGCACAGATGGCTTTACGGAGATGGCAAAAGTCTGCAACATTTAGATAAAATAGAAGGATGAAACGGATTGTAGGCATATTGTTCATTATTCTTTGCATGGGAACAAAGTCCTATGCGCAGATAGATCCTGCTCTTGCCGGAATGGTTCTTATCTATACAGAAAAGACAAAAAAGACATTGAAAAGCCAGGAAAGAGTCATGCTCTTACAGACGACGGGGCATATATGGACAAAGGAAGAGGTCGAGGCTGTGACAGACTTGCAGAGAGAGTTCAACGACTACCTTGATTCTTTTCGTTCAATCGTTAGCTATGCAGCCCAAATTTACGGTTTCTACCATGAGATAACCAACCTGACTGAAAACATGGGAGAGTTTACCCGTCAACTTGCAAGGAGTCCCGACAACGCATTGGCTGTTGCATTATCCACAAACAGGAACAAGATATACAGAGAGCTAATCTACAACTCAGTAGAGATAGTAAATGATATACGGACGACGTGCCTATCTGACAACAAGATGACCGAGAAAGAACGCATGGAGATAGTGTTCGGCATTCGTCCTAAGTTGCAATATATGAATAAGAAACTGCAAAGGCTAAGTATGGCAGTTAAATATACCTCACTTGGTGACATCTGGGCTGAAATCAGTGAGCTTGAACGTCCTAAAGCCAACAAAGCGGAGATAGTTGAATCTGCGATGAGACGCTGGAAACGAAGTGGAAAAGCTGGAAAATATTGATAATTAAAAAACAAAGAGTATGGGATTTTGGAGTTCTCTTTTGAAATACGGCGGAAAGGCTGCTACGGCGACAGGTAAAAGCATCGGTGGCGCAGTCCTGCATCCGTCTCAAACATTAAGGGGCGCAGGAAGTGCCATGAAAACTGCTACGGTTGGTGCAGCAGCCGGATATGTAGGTTGGGAGAAACTGACTACGGACAAAAGCGTAGTACGAATTGTCAGTGATGCAATAGTTGGCGAAAAGACCAGTGATGCGATAGGTAACACTTTGGATTCAGCCGGAGCCAAAGTAAGCAACCTTACGGACAAAGCGGAAAGGGCCATTGACGGTGTCAGCCAGTCAGCTGAAAACTTATCGTCTTCTCTCGACGGAATTTCCAGTTTTATCGGAGGAATTGGTGGAGGCAATGCTGGAAACATGTTCGAGAACTTTTTCAGCAATCTTGGCAAAGGCAAAGTGTCAGGGCTGAGTATAGTAGGATTGATTGCCGGAGCATTCCTTGTCTTCGGAAGGTTCGGATGGCTTGGCAAAATAGCGGGAGCCCTATTGACCATGATGCTCATCGGTAATAACTCCAAACAGCAACAGGGAATTACAATAACCGAAACTGCGAGGCATTCACAATCACAAGAGGAACAGCAGGGCTACAGCAGTGGAATCAGACGATAGGATTTAATAAATTATGATATGAAATATACAGAAGAAATGATCTTGCAATCGCCAAGCGGCTACTGTATGCCCTTCGAGGAAGACGAAGGCAAAGATATAAAGGTTCTTATGGGCTATGGCGAACAGAAAGATACTGCAACCGGGAATACGTTCTTCAATCACGGCATAGACTTCGGAATCAGTCATCATCCGCTGGCTGCACTGGCAAGCGGTATCATTTCCGGAGTTGGAAATGATAGAGAACAGGGAATTTACCTGACTGTACGATATGGGAAGTATGAAGTATCCTATAGTGGCCTGGCAAACGTTTTTGCCCAGTTTGGACAAACCGTGAAAGCAGGGCAACCTGTTGCTGTCAGCGGAAACAGTTTGCATTTGACAGTGAGCTTCAATGGTGAAGAACTGAATCCGATAGAGTTTCTGACGATGCTGTATGGTAATATTCAGGCCACAAAATTCTCCAGAGACAAAGAATTATCTGGTATGGGTAATTTTGATAGTGGTCTGAAGACAAAATATGATAAGGACAAGGAAGAAATTGAAGAACTTATGCTTCGTTTTCTTCCTGTGTATATGAAAGATCTTTTCCATGGAGACTACATCGTACCGGAATATACTGTACAGTCTCTAAGAAATGTGTTCTCGGTAGGAGCCATAAAGAATTATTTCTATGAAACTATGCCAAGCATGGCAAATCCTTTAGGAATTGGCAGCAGGGCATTGCCGTTAGCAAATAAGGTTCAGAATCTGTTGATTGCCGACTTCTTGAACTATCTCGCTCTCAGACATAACGTATATATATCCTCTATAAGCGAAGAAGTAAAAAAAAACTTCAGGCCGAAGCAATAGTTGATAGCGGTATCGTTGACCCTTTAGCCGAATTGGATATTGATGTACAGAGTTTTGATATTCCGAGAATCGTTTCTGTATATCCGGACCGTGCTGGAGTTCGTTGGTGGACCAAAGCATGGTTCAACAACCATGAGGAAGGTGAAATGTCTGTAGAAATTGACAAGGACAGCGCAATCAGATTCATCCAAGACAGAATAGAAAAAGACAAATGGCTGGAAGAGTTCTTCCCGAAACAAATGGAAATATACCACAATGCCATAGAACAAACCAAAGAACAACTGTTGAAACAACAGAACTATTAGTATATGAACGAGATAAAGAATAAGGAACGTTTTGCCGAAATAGAAAGGGTGCTGGATGATTACTTCGACCTGCATATCGCACCTGTTATGCGTGACACGGAAGAATATCTCCAGAAAAAGCAACTCGAAGAGATGGCAGAGTATTCAAGAAGTCCTGCCGGTATTCTCAGTACAATGGCATCTGCACAGAATCCGATGCTTGATCCATATCAGACGTTGAAACTGACTGGTGAATGGAACTCAAAGACTACTGAAGATTATATTGCAATGTGCAATGATAAAGTTACTGGTAATGAAGACTTTCAGGAAGATCTTGCAATGCTGGCCAATGAATGGCGTTCTACAGTGGTTTCAGAAGTTGGCAGAGAACGGTACGATGAACTTTCTTCAAATTTGGGAGGAGACCTTGCATACGCATACATACAGTATCGCATTGAACAGATGATGATAGACAGACTGGTAAAAGACAGTATGCCGAAATCTTCTGCGGAGTACATCATGCGAAAAGCTGCACAAAACAGTTTATTGGGATTGGCTTCTACCCTTAACCAATCGCCTCTTGCCGCAGAAATAGAGCAACGGGGTGAAGCGGCATATAAACCATCAAAAGCTGAAAAAGGTGCAGGATGGGCAATCGGAGCCGGCATGGATGCCATTTCATTTGGCGGTATTGGCAGCTGGGGGGCTTTTGCACGATTTGTTGGATTTGACCTTGCTATCAATGCAATTGCGTCGCCAAATGAAAAGGATAAGCCTTTATCGGTAGAGAATTGTATCAGTAAAGGCGTTTTCGGAAGTGATATTAATGTCTTTGCCGATTTTCGTAAACAGGCAGATAAAATAAGCAAAGAACAAAACGAATATATCATCGCTACCAATGAGCGTCTTTCTCAGAAGATAGACATTCCTACTTATGACTTTTCAGAATGGATGACAAAAAATTCTCCAAACATGTTTTCAAAATTCACACAATCTGTTCAGAATCAAAAGGAAAGATATAAAGATGTCCCCAAAGTCATAGCACCAGGATATGAGGAAGCCTATCTCAAAGGACTTGAACAGAGGACCGCTGAGAAAGAGAGGAAAAGATACGATGTTTGCAAATCTTCAGGTACAAAGTCCCCTACTGATGAGTCTTCTGCACCTGCGGAATCAACTGTATCTGAACAACAGGATAGCAACGTCGTACAATATCACGAAGAGAGAGAGGTTCAGCAAACGAATGAAAATGGCTGGGAAGCTTTTGTGTCAGCATTGGGACTTGGTGACTTTGGTGCAGTTACTAAAAATCTGGGATATGTATTTTCCATGTTGCCCGATATTCTGTTGGGAATATTCACAGGTAAAACAAAATCATTGAATTTTGGCGATAATCTTATACCTATTGCCAGTATAGTTGCCGGGGCTTTTATAAAGAATCCTATTCTCAAAATGCTGATGATAGGATTCGGCGGTGCAAATTTATTGAACAAGGCCGGACATGAAGTCCTGGACTGGCAACAGAATAATGCAAATAACAGCAAGAGCAAGGAGAATATCCGTTATCGCATCTATCAAGAAGAAGCTCTTAATCCTAGAATTTCCAACCCGATATTGCAAGGAGGTAATCTCATTGCTGTAATAGATAGAATCCCATGTACAATCCAATTGCCTGAAAAAGTGATTGCCGCATACAATGCAGGCGCACTGCCTCTTAACACTCTGGCTAATGCAATTCTAGCAAAGTGCGACCAGACTCAGCAATTGGCAGAAATGAACTATGAGAACAATGATAGAGAAACTATCATAAGGACCAGAGGAATACAATGACAGGAAATATGAAAGAGAAGACAAAGTTTGAAATAAACGCAGCAGAGAAACAGATTGAATTGCTTTCCAATGCATTGAGTGGAGCAGCTGAAGCTGGTGGTCACTGGCTCAACGTTTCAGGAAAAGGTTATCCACGCTTCTATCCGACAGGAGTATCAGTGAGTCCATTCAATGCCTTGTTCATGGCATTGCACTCAGACAAGAATGGCTGCAAAAGTAATTTATTCACGTTGTATAGCGAAGCCAAAGCCAGGGGTGCATCAGTGAGGGAAAACGAAAAGGGCGTACCGTTCCTGTTCTATAATTGGAATAAGTATGTAAACCGGAATAATCCCGATGAAATAATATCAAGATCTGACTATGTACGACTGGCTCCGGAAGAAAAAGCTCAATATAAGGGTATACACAATGCAGAAGTGCGGACATTGTTCAATATTGATCAGACTCTGTTGCCCTTTGTTGACAAGAAAGAATATGAAGAGGCCTTAGCCAAATACGGCAATAATATTGAACAGGGATTTGGCGAAAAGGAACTCAGAGAGTTAAGGCCACGATTCAATAATTTTCTGCAATCTATCACTCAGAATCTGTCCCCTATCCGCACTGATGCCAGTGGAATAGCTCATTATGACACACAAAAGGATGCCATATACATTCCTCGTCAGAAAGACTTCATACATTACACAGACTATGTACAGGAGGCTCTACGGCAAATTGTGTCTGCAACTGGTCATCAGCAGCGTCTTGCCAGAGAAGGTATGATTATGAAAAATGGTATTCCTCCTACTGAGGATGCTGTCAAGCAAGAAAAACTGGTTACCGAAATCGCTTCAGGGATAAAGATGCTGGAGTTTGGTTTGCCTGCCAGATTATCTGATGCCAGTCTTGAACTGACAGATTATTGGAATCGGGAACTGAAAGAGAATCCCAATCTGATAGATGCTATCGAAAGTGATGTCAACAACGCTCTTGAAGTAATACGTAAAGCAGAACGCGGAGAGAAGATTGAGTATGCCACTTTGCGCAACCATAAGCAGACCGAACAAATGAAGGGACAGATGCCGAAGCACTATATTGTCGCTGACGAAATCAAGAAATATCCGGACAAGGATAATAAGACCATCGTTCTTGTCATTGACAAAGAGAAGGGTATTGCAGATGTAATACTCCCTGCAGGTGCATCGCTGGAAGTGAACAATGAAATAAAGGGCATGAATAAACAACGTATTCAGACAGCGTTGGAGAAGAATGGAATGAGAGAAGTAAGATTCTACAATCCGGACGGTGCCTTGGGATTTAGGCCAGATGATAGATATTTCGCAGAAAAACAGATCGAAGTCGCGAGACTAAAGAACTGGGCATTGGAAACACTCTCAACAATAAATGCAGCCCCTGCCGTAAAGAAAGCTGAAGAAATGTCATTTGAGCAGGTTCAGATGGTGCAAGATGACAATAATCGCTGGGCACTCTTCATCAAACCTGAGGGTAAGGATGGCTACAGTGTCTATCCAGACAAGGAAGACCTTAACCGTTTTTTCACTACTTTGAGGCAATCATTGGATAATATTGATAAAGTACGTGACGAACTTGCAAAGAAATATTATACACTTGCTGAAAGCAAACCTGACCTGAAAGTGGATCTTTTCCATACAGCAGACGAGAGCATTGACCTTAACCGCATACAGCGTGTATCTGTATTCAAAACCAAGAATGGAGCCATACTCTGCGCAGCAACCATAGACAGCCAAAAGCTGCAACCACGGAGTGTTACACCGCAGCAGTGGCAGCGGATGTGGGTGGCGGAGAACAGGGATACGTTCAAACAACATCTTGCCGCAACTCTTTATGCAGATGTCCTGAAAAAGGGACAGTCACAGGAACAGATTCCTTCCGAAAAGGAAACTGATGAAGCTGTCCAAAAAAATATTCAGGACAATCTTGAACCTAGCAATAAGCCTGAACAGGTAACAGAGAAATCAGAAACGGCAAAACAATGGGATAAAATCAAGGACAAACATCCTGATGCCGTTCTTCTGTTTCGTACTGGTGAAAAATATAGAATTTACAATCAGGATGCTGAGAAGACTGCAAATATATTGGGTTTGCCTATTCAAAAAGATTCTGACAGTGTTTTTGAAAAAGTAGTCGAATTTCCATTGCATTCTCTTGACAGTCACCTTCCCAAACTGATTCGTGCCGGGGAACGTGTTGCCATTTGTGACAAACTGGAAGAAAAGCATAAGATGACAGATGAAATTACCTCTGCACAGGAAAACGAGAAGACCCCTGGTCTACGCAGATAAATCAACAACTATATGAGCAAGAATATACAGTATGCAGAACAATATGCCGAAATTGCCATGGAGCAGATGCGCAAATATGGCATTCCGGCTTCCGTTACTCTGGCGCAGGGAATATTGGAAAGCAGTAATGGTCAGAGCCAGTTAGCTCTTAATGAAAACAACCATTTTGGCATAAAGGCCACTTCCAATTGGATAGAACAAGGAGGACGATATGGCTTATATACTGATGATAAAGCAAATGAAAAGTTTTGCAGCTATGACAGTGTTACTGAGTCCTATGAGCATCATTCGATGTTTCTTGTAGAGAATAAGCGTTATTCCAACTGTTTCAAACTATCGCCTGATGACTATAAAGGATGGACAGAAGGCTTAGCTGATGCCGGCTATGCAAGTGGAAGTAATTATGCTGACAGCCTTCAGAAGATCATTGAGATTAATGGTCTGCAAAAGTATGACCAGATGGTTATGGAAGAATTGCATTCCGAAAAGAAAGAGAAAGTGTCTGAGTATGAACAAAAACACTATTCTTTTCCTGTAAAGAGGGATGAGTTCATGTTTGTTACTTCTCCTTTCGGTATGCGTGCTGACCCTACTACTGTAGAATCTGGGCAAGTTATGCATAAAGGTATTGATATACGTTGCAATAAAGACGAAGTTTTAGCTACAGAAAACAATGGTAAGGTCGTAGCAGTCAATCAAAACATCAATGCACCTGGGGGTAAAAGTATAACGGTAGAATATGAACGGGAAGACGGGAGCAAGATTCAGAATGTATATATGCACTTGTCGGTTATTGATGTCAAGTTAGGCGACACTGTCCAAGCTGGACAGAAACTAGGTGTTTCCGGAAATACGGGTACACGAACGACCGGCGAACACCTGCATTTTGCTGTGACACAAATTACTGCTGATGGCTCGAAAAGGGATGTCGATCCAGCAATTTATCTTGCTGAAATTGCAGAAAAAGGCAACATCGAAACAAAGGCACTGCATGATGGCAATGATTTATTAGCAAAATATAAAGCTGATCCTGCACCTGCACAGCGTGATTCCAAAGTTCAGAGTCCTGAAGAATGGATGAAAAAGCTTCTTTCATCAGAGGACAGTGGTATCGGCTTGTCTAACAGCAATGATCCTATCATTGATATGGTTGTCACTGCATTCTCCTCGCTTATGGCACTGGCTGTCATTATTGACAATAAAGACGAAAAAAGTCAGCTGGCTGCTGTTTCGGATATGGCAAACCGACGTACGATTGATTTGACATCTCTATTACCCAATATGAAGACTTGTGATATCGTTGTCAATGAGGACAACAAGGCTGTTTTGAAAGCCGACAATGGCAATGTGCAATTCATAAGAGAGTTGTCCTCAAATGAATTGAGTCGGCTCTCAATAATTCTCAACAATCCCAACCTGTCTGACGAGAGTAAACGTATGAGAATTGCCGGAATGGTCAATTCCATCGTACTCTCATATCAGGTATCGGAAAATTTTGAGCAATGTCTTTCTGAACAACAGAATAGGAACGAGCAAATCAGAAGATAATGAAGCGCGTGATGATTTACATAGGAGTATTGATTGTCGGACTATCCTGGACTGTGCTGTATACCTATCTATGCTATCGATTATTTGGATCTGTGGCTACACTCGTGATTATAGGTATACAAATAATTCTTGGTTTAGGCATAGTCTTTATAAGAATTCGTGGACCGGATTAAGTTTGTGTTGTCGGTAGTTCAGTTTAACAGACAGAAAATGGTCAAATGGTCTTTGGTTAAATTCAAACTACAACAATATGATTAAATGTGATGTGAAAGTCTGCGGAACAGTCAGTAGAGCAGCAGAAATGCGCACAAACAAGAATGGAGAGTCTTATATGGCATTTGCCATGAGCGTAACGATTCCTGCAAAAAACGGCAATGGGAAATTGATAGATATTTCGGTCAGCAGTAATGGAGACGAAAGAGATTTGGCAAGTTTTGTCGTTGGAAAAAGAGTTGAAATATCAGGTATGCTGACATTCAAGAAGCGTGGTGAGAATATCTATTTCAACCTCTCGGCTTCATCGGCCAATTTTACCGGAGTTTCAGGCGAAGATTCGATTAAAGGCAATATGCTTTTTCGAGGTAAAACAGGCAAGAGTATCGATGAACGACAAGACAAGAAAGGTAAAAGCTATATCCAGTTTTCTGGCTTTACTACAGAAAAGGTCAATGATAGTTTTGAATATTTGTGGGTGAGGTTCTTCAGCTTTACCGATAAGCGCGAAGGGTGGCTTCAGCCACAGACTGCCATTGAAGTCAAAGGTGATTTGGACCTGTCTGTATATAACGACAAACTGAATGTCAGTTGCAAGATAACAGAGATGTCGGAGTATGTGAAACCGCAGTTCAATCCTAACAACTGATGGATATGGCAGGATATAAGAATTATAAAAGTGATGAAAAATCCAGTGAAGACAAGGCTCTTGATCTTTTTGCCGAGATGATGATTGAACGTATTGAAACCATCAGCAAAGATTGGAGCAAACCCTGGTTCACAAAAGGTAGTCTAAGATGGCCTAAGAATCTGTCAGGACGTGAGTACAATGGTATGAATGCTCTTATGCTCCTTATGCACTGTGAGAAAAATGGTTATACAATACCTCGATTCTGCACTTTTGATGGCATACAACGTCTCAATCAGCCTAATGGGAAACAGAAAAGCAGCGATGATCAGCCAAGAGTTTCCGTGAATAAAGGAGAACGGTCATTCCCTGTGATGCTTACCACTTTCACTTGCATTCATAAGGATACAAAGGAAAAAATCAAATACGACGATTATAAGAACCTTTCCGAGGATGAAAAGAAAATGTATAATGTATATCCAAGAATGCAAGTCTTTCGGGTATTCAATGTGGCCCAGACTAATCTTCAAGAAGCCCGTCCTGAGCTTTGGGCAAAATTGGAAGAGGAGAACTCTTTAGGAATTACAGAAGAAGGCGACAAAATGACATTTGAACCTATTGATGTGATGATTAGGGACAATCTTTGGATTTGTCCGATCAAGACACAATATCAGGATCATGCATACTTCTCCATTTCGAAAAATGAGATTGTCGTCCCGGAAAAGAAACAGTTCAAGGATGGTGAATCTTTCTACGGAACAGTTTTTCACGAAATGACCCATAGTACAGGAATAGAGGGACAGCTTGACCGTATCAAGCCGACGGCTTTCGGCTCAAAGGAATACGCCCGTGAAGAACTTGTTGCAGAACTGGGCAGCGCGTTGGTTGCCCAAAGATACGGAATGAGCAAAGTCTTGAAGGAAGATAGCTGTGCTTATCTTAAATCATGGCTATATGAGTTAAAGGAATCTCCGCAGTTCATAAAGACTACGTTATTCGATGTAAAAAAGGCGACCTCTATGATCACACAAAAAGTGGAAAAGATTGCAGAAGAATTGGAAAAGGAGAAAAACGAACAGCAGGATAACAAGCAAGGCGTGAAAGTTGAACAACCAGTATCCAACGCAAAGATTTTCTATTCTTCCGTTGCCTACCTGCAATCATCCGATGACACTTCCCGACTGGACGAATTCCGGGACAAGGGCAATTATGAGGGATTGCTCCGAACTGCAAAAGAGTACTATGACGGAAACGGCATCAATGAGCAATATACCTTCTCCTCTCCTATCAGGAACAAGGGTGATGATCTGCTGGTAGAAGACAAGGATTTTGCCGTTGTATATAACAACAGCGTGGGTGGCACATATGAAGTTATGTTGAAATACTCCGAGCAGGAAATTCGTAATCACATAAAAAGGTATGGTACCAGACAAGCAAGCGACGATATAAAAGAAGTCGCAAAAGATATGGTAAATGAAGAGTTCGCCAAGATGGTTAAACAAAGGGTACCGGCCATTGAATTGCCAAGCGGAGACACGTTGTATTTTGCCTATAACAGGGAAAACGATTCTCTTGATTTCGGAACTACATGTAATGCCGGTCTAACAGTCAGCCACAGTTTCCCCTATGACCATGACTCTTCACTTGATTCTAATCTGACATCGGTTTATTCGGAATTAAATCAGATGGAACAATATCAAGAAGAAGAGGTAGAATATAGTGGTGGTATGCACCGATGATTATAACCAGCATTTGAGCCTTATGTAAATCCTATCCAAAATGTTTGTTTTTGGATAGGATTCTATTACCCTCAGATGGCATATATGCTTACTTTGGATGCATTTTAATCTGGCCTACATGATACTTGTCACATATCTTATGGACACGGAAAATCAAGACTTGTTTATTGTCGGCAAGGAAGTTGATAAGCACCGTATTAAATTTGTTGGAAGTGATGTAATCCTGCTCAATGTTGTAGTCGGCTATCGCTCCCGTTACCACATCTGCAATGCGATTGAAATCATCGAAGAATGGTACCACTGTGTCGTTAGGTGTGAAAGTACAGAACTGAAACTGACGACCTCCGAGCATATTATGCTGATAGAAGTTGAATATTGGTACAATGATGTTTCCATTACCCGAGATAACCTTGTCGCGGTCACTGAACCATCCAAATATTTCTATTTTCAATTTCTCCAGAACCTTTGCCGACACGTATGCCCCAAGAAATGCTGTAATCAATATATCATTGATCAACTTGATGTTAGGTTTTTTGCCGCTAAGCGATACAAGTTGCTGATTTATTTTCTTCACAATCTTATCATACTGCTTTAGAATATCCTCATTGTCAGCCGTTATCTTCCATCCTTCGTAACATTTGCTAATTGTTTCCAAAGTTTTTTTGACACACTGCAAACATTGATTGTATGACGGAGCGAAGAAATGTTTCCTATCGTCAAACACGAATGAAAAGATCAATATGCTTTCATCTTTCAAATAAGACAAGAAGGATTTGTTCACTGTGTTCGTCTTCTTGATATCCAATGGTTGCATATCATGAATTTTCTGCTGCATTTCTACATGCTTTGCTTCGTTCACAAATGGCATGAGCACAAAAGTCATTACATCATTAGCCTTGGTCTTGTCATCAAGGCAATAGTCGCTATACATCAGCCACTTGCTATAATTTGAGTTCTTGCGCTGATATTCAGCAATAATATCACTAATCTCTGCTTCTTCGAAAAATTCATCTAATAAAGTATGTACGGGATGCTTTGAAACTGTTTCATTCATAATTATTTTTTTACTTAAGTTTATTATATATAGGTACCAAGTTTACTATACCATTATAATATAAATACTGAAAAAGTTCGAAAAACCCAAATTAAAAAGAATTATTTGACGAATTCGTTGTTGACATATTCGCGTTAATTTTAATATATTATTAGAGATTAATTTACCATATTTACTGGAGAACCCAATTATAGGCAATTATTTATGCCTTAGCCATTTTATTAGGTAATATCATAAATTCTTTTATGAGGTTCTTATAATCATGTTATTGGTTTAAGTGGGGAAACCATGAGAATTTCCCCACATTTGGATTAGTCTGTTATCCGGAAATAATATTCCTGCTCCTCGTCCGACCATTCAGAGGTCATTTCGTCAGCTTCACGCCAAAGCTTATCATATAGAATGGCCTTCTGTCTATCAGTCTCATGCCATTGCCAAATCTTATGATTGAGTACAAGGCACAACTCTGTCCAATATTTGCAGTTGTTTTTCCATTCTGATTTGACACGTCTGTAAGTGTCTTCAATGGCTGCAATCCCGAATTTGTCAGCAATCGAAAAATCCTGCCAGAAAGTGGTTATAGGCTCGTAGCCATTTAACTCTGTGATATTCCATACAGGAATAAAAATCTGTAGTGTTTCCATATCAGTTATTGATTTTGTTTTGCATAATATTCTTCTGGTAGATAGTAAAGTCCGTTTTCCGCCAAGTGGTCTATTGCTTCGGCGGCAAGTCTGCAGGCCCATTCGTTGCGTTGGTCGTACCTGCCCTTGTGCCAATTCTCCGCCAATTGCTCCATAAAGCAGAACATCAGCTTTGCTTTCTCATTTACTAAATAACGGTGGTCATCAGCAATAGCCTTACCTATTTTCCGAGGTGAACCCATTTTGCCGTTAACATATTCCGAGAACACATCTGCGAAGTGCTTGTCGTTTTCCGATAAATACTGGTCATATTCCATACTCATAAATTTTGATTGTTGAACAAGTTCTTTTTTCTTTTCCCTCTGTTCGGCCTCCTTTTCGGAGAAGCCGCTTCTGGATTTACGGTGCATCGAGAGACGGTCGTCAAAGCCTCTCCCGATGTTTTTTCCTGCCAATTACTCTTTCAGAGAAAGGAAGAATTTGCAGGAAATGCACTTCAAAACGGAGGGAACAGGTTCGACCGCCTAAATTCGCACCAGTAAAGTCCACGCGGCAACGACAAGGATGTCGAAAGAAGAAGTCAATACAAAAGGGAAAATAGAAACGGATAAAGGTGGCGGGGGTTTATGACGGACGGTGTTAAAACAGGAGCAGCTATAAAGGTTTCCGGAGCGGCCGATGGCAGAATACTGCCCGTGCCGGATTCCGTCATCAGCCACAGATCCGGACCGGAGTGTTTACAGCAGCCCATGGATGCCGTCGTGCATGAAGGTTTTATAACAGTCACCGCATGTACACATGAGGGCGGCGGTATAACGGGATTTGCCGTGAAAAGAGATGCTGTCAAAGCATCCCTTCGTCCGCGTAGCTCAGATAGCCTGTATCTGAAAGTATGATATGGTCAAGGAGAGTGATGTCAAGGATTTCGCAGGCTTTCTTGAGTTTGCTTGTGATGGCATTGTCACTGGAGCTGGCCACCATGTTGCCTGACGGGTGGTTGTGGCTGAGGATTATGCCTGAGGCATGGGCCAGAAGAGCCGTCTGCAGGATGATACGGACATCCACAACGGTCTGGCTGATGCCGCATTTTGATATGCAGGAGAGTCCGAGAAGCCTGTTGGCATGATTGAGGAACATCACCCAGCATTCCTCATGATGCTGCATACATTCATCGTATGCCTCCTTGAAGATGTCGTAGCTTACTCTGGAGGAGTTTACCATGGTACGTTTTGCAGCATCGGCGTCCTCGTAATTTACTGAAATCTGAGGGAAAGAAAATGTATTCATAACAACGAAGATTTAAGGTGAAACAATTTTTTTCGCCCGTGCACAGCTCTGTCTGGACTTCGTGCAAGATTTTGGGAAAGAATACTATCCGCAGGATTGGAGATTGTTTCCCAAATTCACTCGGATCTTGCGTTTGTCCGGAAAGATGCTGTAACTTCGCTGAAAACAAATGTTGAGACTACCGGGGTATTATAAGAGGTTCGGCTATAAAGGTTATCCGGGCCGGCCGATGACGGAAGACCGTCCGTGCGGCCTGTAGGAATCAGCCAGAACGCGGTACGTACTATTTCAGCAGACGGAGACTGCCGAAAGACAGGAAGGTGTATAAAAAAGGTCAGGCGGTGCCGGTCTGTCCTCGGCACGCAACAGAAAAGCAGGACTGATTTTCTCCGCCTTGCATCTGAAATCAACTACGAATTATTGTCAATCTGCAACTTCTTGGGATTGAGCTTGTTTTACGTACTGCACTAACATTCTGATCGGTGACTTGCTGTTTGAATTAAGGATTCAAATGAAACGTATGCAGAGATGCCCTCATTACGGCTGATATTTTAAAAGAAGTATAAAGTAGTCTGACAAATCTGGATAATACTTACAAGTGAATCATAAATATTTCTGATACCTTTACATTAGAAATACTGGAACAAATATACCTAACGCAAGCAGTGAGGAAATCAGTAGTTGGATTCTGAGAGATCTTTAAGCATGACAAACTCCTCTTCAGTCTCATTGATGATCTTAAATCCAAGTTTCAGATACATTTTGGCGGCATAGTTCGCCTTTTGTACGGACAGAGAGACGTGGCTATATCCTTTGCTTTCAAGTAATCGAAACATTTCACGCATAAGATGGTTTCCTATGCCTTTACTCCTGTATTCCTTATATAGGGATATGGCAAGTGATGGAGTTTTGTCATCCACATGTCCGTAATCATTCATAATACGTACCCATACTGCACCGACCACTTTTCCTTCACTGTCTGCAACCAGACAAAAGTCATCTTTTTTCTTTCCGAAGTTCTCAATATAAAGTTTCAGTTCTGGTAGATCCACCACTTCCTTTGAGGGCGGTATGACTCCTTCAGGAATATAAATTGCTTCGTAAAGAAATTCTCTTAGCAAATGGTTCTCACTACCTTGCAAATGGCGTATTATATAGTTGGTTGATCCGTTCATTCTTGTTCACATTTTCTTTTCAGGTCAGCTATATACCGCTTCTGTTGTAATTTCAAATACAACAATGCAAAAGGATATAACCACCATTTCTTCAGGTTAATTGACTCTGTAAAAATCACTTCCGTTCCATTTCCTGCCCGTCTGAAATATCCCGTCCACTCCCCGGAAAAGTTCACATTATCCATAAGAAATGAATATTTTAGAAAAGGCTCTATAACAGTAACAGTAAAACAGGTTACATAGCCTTCATTACTTATCTCCCTGAAATGACGCTCGTCGGAAACTTCTATGTCCTTTATGTCACTTCGCCATGAATAGTCGTAAAGTGAAGTGACAGAATGCCAGACAGATTCCAAATCAGCCTGTATAAATGATTTTATCGTAGTTCTTATCATGGGACATTTTTATATTTCTCTTACCGTTTTTTCCAGTCCTCTCTGGTAAGCAAAGTAAAATGTTCTGTACGGATATCTCCTAACGGAGAAGTCTTTCCTTCTTCTGTGTGATGGTACTTGAATCCACATTTTTCCATTACCCTGCGGGATTTGATGTTTCCGTCATAATGTCCACACCAGACCCGTTTCACATCAAGTTCGACGAAGCAACGCTTCAACAAACGTTGTACGGCTTCCGGTATAAGCCCCTGTCCCCAATAGGGAACACCTATCCAATATCCTATTTCTGCATCTCCATCCTGTATCTCCGCACTGTGTACGCCATCAGCGAACATAATTCCGACACTGCCTATCGGTTCATTGGTTTCTTTCAATACTACAGCGTATGTCTCGGGTGCAGAAAGTATATCGCGTATTATTTCTCTGCTGTTTTCCACAGATGTATGGGGAGGCCATCCGGCAATGGGGCCGATAGCAGGATCTTTGGCATAATTATAAAGAGACTCTGCATCGTTTTCTGTCCAGGGACGAAGTATCAATCTTTGTGTTTCCATATTCACTTTGTGTTTCCATATTCATCGCTATACAAGTAATTTATTGATTTCCTGCTGCAAGCGATCCAGGAACTTTGCAGCATGTGCCCCATCCATTTGAGTGTGATGGAATTGGAATGAAACCGTCAGTGTCGTCCTGAAGAACCCCTTACGGTACTTGCCCCATATCATAAACGGATTATTGAAGATACCGCTGTACATACCTACCGCACCGTCAATTTCATATTGGGCCAGTGCGGAAGTTCCTATTACCATGCTTTCAGTCAAGTCGTGGTTCTCACAGCTTTGTGCTACTTCCGTTGTCAATTTCAGATAATCTTCATTGAATAGCTGCAAATCATCAGAAAAGGGCACATCGCATGAACTGACCTCATTGTCCTTGTTCATAACAATGGTATTAACCGCAATGGCATCATATTGCATCAATTTGTCTCCGACAGGCAGCATATAAAATTCCTTGATATCGCTTGCCGCCTTGCCGATACACCAGCACATCAGCATATTGAATTTCATACCTGACTTTTTGCTGATTTTGACCAGACGACTGACATCCAAAGTCTTGAAAAATGTAACCATCGGCATCGGGGCTTTCATCCAAAGCTCAAATGCGTATGCACGGGTGGTTTCTTTGGGATTTATTTCTCTCATAGTGCGCCTTTCAAATTTTCAATCATTTTTCATGCTTCTCCAGATATTCTCTCATGGCCTCGTTGACGATGTCACGGAGAGACATGTTCTTTTCGATGGCAAGGTATTTCATCCTGGTATGAATGCTCTTGTTAATGACGAAATTGCAATGCACCGCCGGTTCCTTTTCCGCTTTGGCCGGAGCCGTTTCTTTCTTCTGCGTGGATTTTTTGGTTGATGAAAGCAGTCCGTCAAGGCCGCTTTTCATTCCGTCTTTCAATAAATCGCTTTTGCCCATATTGTTTTACTTTAGTTTCAGTACCTCCAGCGCCAAATCCATATAATCCTTGGCCCCGTTGCTGTTTTTGTTATACTCGAAAATGTTCAGACCTTTGATAGGAGCTTCCGCCAGAGCCACGTTGTCCCGGATGACGGTCTTAAACACCTTGTCGCAGAAAGAATCGTTGATGAGCTCGGACACGCTTTTGTTAAGCGTCTTGCGCTTGTCGAACTGGGTGATCACGATACCTCCGATGCTCAGTCCCGGATTCAGGCGTTCCCTGACGATTTCAACCACATTCGTAATCTTTGCCATACCGCGCATGGCAAGGAACTGTGCCTGGACCGGTATAATCAGGAAGTCTGCCGCGGTAAGAGCATTGAGCGTGAGCAGTCCCAGCGATGGCGGACAGTCAATCAGTATATAGTCGAATTTCCGGCTGTCAAGCAGCTTTGTAATCATCCCTTTCAGTATCAGTTCCCGGCCAGGTTCGTTGATAAGTTCCGATTCGGCAGCCGACAGGTCAAGGCATGAGGGAACGATGGTAAGGCCGTTCTTCAGTTCGACCAGTGGCAAAGGGTATTCGCCCTTCATCGCCCCGTACACGGTCTGTTCTTCCTCGATGGACAGGCCGCAGGATTCCGTGAGGTTTGCCTGACCGTCCATGTCAATCAGGAGCACACGTTTTTTCTTCAGCTGCAGTGCGGCAGCGAGATTTATGGTAGTGGTTGTCTTTCCGACCCCACCTTTATGATTCAGAACTGCTATAATTTTTGTCATGATTCAGAGTCTTAATGTCTGGTACAAAGATAATACTATTTTTAGTCTTTACTACAATTAGTATTTACTAATTTACTACTATAACATATTTTAGTATCGTAGTATTTACTACTCTACTAAAAGACTAAGCCACTAAATGTAGTATCTACTATTTTTCGTAACCTTGGATTTACTAATCTCCTAAATTACTCCAATTAGTAAATACTACATCCGTGACCGTTTTCCGGAAGATGTCAGAACGGAAGGTCTTCCTCTCCGTCCTGTGGCATGTCCGCCGGAGGAACGGGTGCGTTATCGGCAGCTGCTGTTTGACTGTCCGCTTCGGAGGTTGTACCTTCCCGCTTACCGGTGTTGATGAACTCCAGGGCATCCGCCGTGATGGAGAGCTGGATCTGGCTGTCGCCGTTTTTGTCCTTCCACAGTGAGGTTGACAATGTACCCCCGACAAGGACCATGCGTCCTTTGGTGAGGTATTCGGAGAGGCGGATATGGTTTTCCTTGTTGCTGCGTACCCTTACCCATGTGGTAACGGTGTTACCGTGCGAGAAATCATCTACTGCCATATCAAAAGCAATAAACGAACCGTGTGTACCCTCGATGACCTGACAATCCTTTCCGATGCGACCGATAGTGTGAATGTATAGCATAATTTGAAAATGTTTTGCGGCAAGGTGGTTAGTCCTGCCATTACCTGTGACTTTGTTTTTTCTTCCCTCTGTTTGAAGCCTTTTGACTTCGACATAGGGATATGTTTTATGTGCATCCGAAACTGCAAACAAGGGAGATAAGACAAGTGAACAAACAGAGAATTGATGAAATACCGCCAATAACTTATTTGCGGAAAGTTGTCATCCAATCCTCTGAATTGTTAGCGAAGCGATACTTGGCATTCTACCTCGGCAGTACCTTTGCACAATAAAACAATACCTGCTGTCGGACTGTCGGGTTCAAGGGAAGTTTATAAAAACTCTACAATGGGACATAAGTATATGATTCTGCTATAACAGCTGTTTCCACAGTGCTATTATTCAAGCGGTTGAAGCAATAATTTGATATGGCTATAAGTGGTAAAGATGTGTCTTACAAGTGGTAAAAGTGGTAACTGGTTTATAAAAGTAATGATTTACAATGCATTAATACATCTGTTAAGTGGTTATAAAAGTGGTTGCTGCGGATGTTGGCAATCGTAGCAACATATTGAAGCCACCTGGCACCAATCTTAGGCGACAAGTGGCTGACGAAAGGAACAAAACAGACTATGCTATCATTCTCTGACGTATTTTCCGCACGTTTTTCTGTACAAGGTTTATGATGCGTTCATGAAATTCCGTATCTTGGTTGCAGAGTCCTCTTGATTGCAGGACCTTGAATGTTTCAAGACTCAACTCAACAGTTTCAATACGTTTGTTGTCTATCCTCGCTGATAATACCAAAGATTTAGGTTTAAGATAATATTCGCTCTGACCGACGCAATGGTGCAATGCGTTTCCTTCTTTATAATATTCATCTACGCTCTCCAGTACACTGACAACGATAAGTCCGTCAGTGAATGACAACCCGAAGAATTTACCTTTCATCTCTCTGAAAAGACTTTCGTTCTCCATAGCTTTCTTACGTTGGGCATCCATTTCTTCCCTCTCTCTGATAATCCTTACTTTTTCCTGATAATGGTCGTGTGCTGCTTTCAAATCTGACGGACATATATAGTGTGAATTGTGTATGTCTTTTCCACATCTTTCAAGTAATTGGATATAATCCATCCAAAGCGAAATGTCAGAGATTTGGTAACGGTTTCGCATCACAATCTTATACACATTCCAATAGGTATCGAAATACATTGTATGTTGCAGGAAATAGTTCAAGTCAGTTTTTCTCCCTGCCTTGAACATAGTCTCGGCTCTACTATCGGTCAGCAGGGCTTTTATCAGACAGACCGGTTCAATTTCTGCCAATGAACCTACCATTCCGTTTCTCTTTAGCTTGGGTGTAGATGAATAATAAGGATAGACCTTGCAGTCAGCAATACGCCTATAGACATAGTTGTCTTTGCGCAGTTCCAGATTGCCGTCAAAGACAAAACTGTCAAGATAATGCCCTAAAGTGCGTCTCAATGCTGTTACCTCCGTTCTGCCATTGTCATCTATC
>ULPH01053058.1_pt1 | contig 30631 bp, 22 predicted proteins | sample 1953301 | NCBI WGS metagenome assembly ULPH01 (sample SAMEA4835623, study PRJEB28245) | human gut metagenome | biome: gut microbiome; material: fecal sample | place: Denmark | collected 2008 | reverse complement strand
ACCACCTGCCCCAAGTATTTTTGCGTCATTCCCCGCAGATTACGGAAAAACCGAATTCTCTCACCGATTGCCATAGCACAACACTCCTTTATGTACTGCGCAATTAGTATAGCATATAGATTTAAGTTATGTCAAGATAGCAAAAGCAAAAAAGTTAAATATTTTCCCGAAAGCCTCTTGACAATAGCAAATTCGTTTAGTATAATGGCTATAGCAAATAGCGTTAAGTTATTTGTAGACAACAGAATATCCGTCGTGCGTCACGGTAATGGCGTACCCGCTCGGGCAAATCGGAATGCGGCCAGAAAGTTCTCCGACACTAAATAAGAGAACTATAGCCAAACGAAAGGGGTGATGAAATGGAAAACACAAGCTTTATGAGAGTGGAGGAAGTCGCACAGGAATTGGGCGTTTCCAAATCCTACGCCTACAAGATCGTCCAGAAGCTGAATGAGGAACTGAAAAGCAAAGGCTTCCTCACGATTTCGGGACGAGTCAACAAGCAATATTTTATGGAACGCACCTGCTACGGTGCTATTCAGAAAGAGAGGTAAAAATGTCCGTTTATAAAGATACCAAAAACAACTCTTGGAAGGTCTACTACCGTTTTACGGATTGGCAGGGCAAAGTCCACCAGTCTACGAAGCGAGGCTTTCCAACCAAACGAGAAGCTCTTGCTTGGGAGCGGGAACAACTCCACAAGGTGGAAGCCGATCTGGATATGACCTTTGAGAGCTTTATCGACACCTACACAGCCGATATGAAGAACCGGCTGAAAGAGAACACTTGGCACACCAAGGAGCATATCATCCGCACCAAACTGCTTCCCTACTTCGCCAAGCGGAAAATGAACTCGATCCAGCCCAAAGACATTATCGCTTGGCAAAATGAGATGATCAAATGTCGGGATAAGAGCGGCGAGGCGTATTCGCCGGTGTATCTCAAAACCCTGCACAATCAGCTCAGTGCCATTTTCAATCACGCTGTGAAATTCTACGGGCTGAAAGACAATCCTGCCGCTAAGGTCGGCAATATGGGAAAGGCCAAAGCAAGAGAGATGCTTTTCTGGACGCAGGAGGAATACAAGAAATTTTCCGAAGAAATGATGGACAAGCCTGTTTCTTTCTATGCCTTTGAAATGCTGTATTGGTGCGGCATCCGGGAGGGTGAACTGCTGGCGCTGACCCCGGCGGATTTCGATTTTGACCGGGAGACGGTCACGATCAGCAAATCCTATCAGCGTATCGGTGGCCGGGACATCATCACTGACCCGAAAACGCCGAAAAGTAACCGGACGATCAAAATGCCGGAGTTCCTCTGTGAAGAAATGCAGGACTATATGAAACAGCTCTACCGAATCGGCAAAAATGACCGGCTGTTTGAAGTCACGAAAAGCTATCTTCATCACGAAATGGACAGAGGCGCCAATGCCGCAGGGGTAAAGCGCATCCGTATCCACGATTTGAGACACAGCCATATTTCACTTCTGATTGAAATGGGCTATTCGGCGGTAGCCATTGCCGACCGGGTGGGACACGAAAGCATCAATATCACCTACAACTACGCCCACCTGTTCCCATCCACGCAAAGCGATATGGCGGACAAGCTCAATCAATTCAGGAAGGGCGGTACAGATAATGTCATTGAAGAACAGGGACGAGCATAATCGCTGGCGTAATAAGACAGTTGCCTTCCGGGTATCGCCGGAGGAGGATGCTCAAATCGAACGCTATGTGCATCTTTCCGGGTTGACCAAGCAGGACTATATCACTCGGCGGCTCGCTCACAAGGATGTAGTGGTGCAGGGCAATCCCAGAGTTTTCAAGGCGCTGCGGAATCAGCTTGCTGCGGTGTTGGAAGAATTACGCCGGATAGAAGCCGGTAAAGATGTAGATTTGGAACTTTTGGACTTGATCGAAATGATAGCCGATATTCTCGGCGGGATGAAGGAGGAATCTGAATGAACAATGAAAAAGAAATGACTGCTCCCGTTGTATCTGTTGGCGCAGATACGGAGCAGTCATCCCAAAACCTTACTGACAATAGTTTAACCGATTTTGGCCCGGATTTCAAGGGGTTTGATGAAATGCAGAGAGAAATTCTGCGAATGATGGACCCGTCCTACTTGAAAACCGTGTCAATGTCTGAACTGTTGGACAATGTGTACCAGAGCAAGCCTCCCCTTGTGGACGGTCTTCTCTACCGGGGTACTTACCTTTTTGTCGGCGCTCCGAAGCTGGGCAAGAGCTTCCTGATGACCCAGCTTGCCTATCATATCAGCACCGGCACACCGCTTTGGAATTATCCCGTTCGTAAAGGGACGGTGCTGTATCTTGCGCTTGAGGACGATTACCGCCGCTTGCAGGAGCGTTCCTATCGGATGTTCGGCACGGCAGAAAATGAGAGCCTGTTCTTCTCTGTTTCGGCCGGCCAGCTTGGCAGCGGCCTCGACGAGCAGCTCACTAATTTTCTGCGGGAGCATCCAGGCACTTCTCTTATCATCATTGACACGCTCCAGAAGGTGCGTGAGGTCGGCGGGGACAACTACAGCTACGCCAACGATTATCAGATCATCACTCGGTTGAAAGCGCTGGCGGATCGCTATGGCATCTGTCTGCTTCTTGTCCATCACACCCGAAAACAGCAGTCGGACGATAAGTTTGATATGATCTCCGGCACCAACGGACTGCTGGGTGCAGCGGATGGAGCATTTCTGCTCACCAAAGAAAAACGCACTGGTAATGCCGCTTGTCTTGATGTATCCGGAAGAGATCAGCCGGATCAGCGGCTGCACCTTTTCCGCAACGAGGAAACCCTTGCGTGGGAGCTGGAGCGTGTGGAAACGGAGCTTTGGAAAGCGCCGCTGGAGCCGCTGCTGGAACAGGTTTCAGCTTTTCTTTCTTCGGCTGGTAAGGATTGGGCGGGAACGCCCACAGAGCTTTCGGCACTTCTCGGCGTGGATATGAAGCCCAATGCCCTGACAAGGCGGTTGAATGTCAACGCCGGACGGCTGCTGAATGAGTACGGCATCCGATATGAAAGCAGCCGCAATCGGAACGAGCGCACTGTAAAGCTTGCAACGACAGAGCGATCGTGACGATATGTGACGGTGTGACGATATTTCTATGAGCGGGTGCGGTATCAAAAATACCGTCACCATCGTCACACACCGTCACAGAAGTTTCGGCGGGGTGCAGGGTGACCTTTTCAAAGGGCAGCCCTGCTGGGGAGGCAACCGCAGTTGCCGGGGCAAAGCCCCGGCACAGAGGCAGTATTCGATGTACCGCCTCTGTGCAAGCTCCCTCGGAGAGCGCAAACAGCATCTTTTGATAGCCGCAGGCTGTCAAAAGTGCTTTTGCGTTACTCTTGACAAGAGTAACAGAACCCCGGCTGCGGCCGGAGGGTGAAAGGAAGTGAGATTTTATGAAGAGAACGATCAGTGCTGAAGTCGGTAAAGGCTCTGTCAATCACAACAGCCGCAAATTCAAAGCTGAAAATGTAGACGGAAGCCGCACGCACCTGAACATTGATTATTGCAACGAGCGCATCCAGACTGTATACCACCAGCTTTTCGATAAGGCTCTGAAACGGTACAACGAGAAGCAAGCCCGTGCAGACCGGCGCATTCCGAACTACTACGAGAAAATTCGCTCCGGCAATCAGGAGAAGCCCTTCCACGAGATCATCCTACAAATCGGAAACAAGGAGGATATGAGCGCCACCGGCGAATATGCGGAATTGGCTCGGCGGGTACTGGACGAATATTATCAGGGCTTTCAGGAACGCAATCCCAACCTCCGGGTGTTCTCGGCACATCTCCATATGGACGAGGCCACACCACACATCCACATCGACTTTGTGCCGTTCACCACCGGGAGCAAGCGAGGGCTTGATACCCGTGTATCGCTGAAACAGGCGCTGGCAGCGCAGGGTTTCAAGGGCGGCACACGAGGCGCTACCGAGTGGGCGCAGTGGGTACAGTCCGAAAAGGAGCAGCTTGCCGCCGTGATGGAGCGGTATGACATCCAGTGGGAGCAGAAAGGGACGCACGACAAGCACCTCTCTGTTCTGGACTACAAGAAGCAGGAACGAGAGAAAGAACTCGCTGTACTGGACACCACACTTGCCGAAAAACAGGACGAGCTGAAAACGGTACAGAATCGGATCGACAACTTCGGTCAGGGTACGCAGTCTATTGAAAAGCTGGAGCAGCGGATTGAGTCGGATGCAGAGTTTCAACTCCCCGATCCCCCCACTCTAATAACCGCCAAGACCTATAAGCAGCGGTTTGTTGACCCACTCATTAAGAAATTGAAAGAGGTTATCCGAGAGGTGTTCTACCACTATTATAAGGCATTGGACAGCTATCACCGGCTGAACACCACCAACGGTCGGCTCTATCGGGAGAACGAGCATCTGACCGCCGCCAATGATCGGCTCAAGGTAGAAAATGATTCTCTACGCTCAGAGCTGAAGGATTTTCGTTTCCTGCGGAAGGTTCTCGGCAGTCGGCAGATCGACAACCTGATCACACAGGCAAAAGATATGGAACAGCAGCGAAAGCAAACCCAGCACACAAGGCGCAGAAATACAAATTATGAAAGGTAGGAACAGACAATGACAAAGACAATTTTTGAGGAAATGGGCGGTACTTATACGCAGGTCGGAGATTATCTTCTCCCTGATCTGAAGCTGCCCGAAGAAGATCAGCAGCCCATCGGCGTGTGGGGTCAGCGGCACTGGCGTTACCTGAAGGAGCATCGCCGGGCAACCTATGCGACCCTTCTTACAAGCGGCAAGTTAAATGGTTATCTTGCCGACATCGACCGTCAGGCGGAGGAACTATTCTCTCGGCTGGTAAAGCAGATGGCCGAGGCGGAAGGTATCACGGAGCATCTCAAGGCAGACAACCAAATGGAGTGGGTCAGAAGGATGAATAACATCCGAAACAGGGCTATGGAGATTGTAAATAGCGAACTAATTTATAGGGTATAAGCGCAACGGCGGCAGGGTGGGAATCCATGCCGCTGGTTTTATTGGTTTTGTATATCATCTGTAATTTTGATTTCTCCGGATACTATCTCTGGCGAATTCTTGGATGTAATCGTGTATGGTATACCATCGAAAAGGTCTTTGACAAAAATAACTGAAGGGAATGCGATTATTGTATTATGCTTAATATAATCATATTTTAATTTTACAATATACTTTTCCCCCTCATCAAAGCACGAATAACAAAATACATCAGCAAGTTCACTCTCAAAATCATTACTGTAATCTGGAGTATGTCCAGGAAAGATGGAAGGCATAGAAACACGAGGAGAAAATCTTCTGTTCGTCACAATGGAGGAGTCGTAATCCGAATACATTGATGTACTGCATATACCAAATATCTCGCTCATATTAAAGTCGTTCAGAAGATAACCCATCTCATCGTTGTTCAGCTTTGGGAATTCGCTTATAGGCAGTAAGCTGCCTTTTGGTATAGTGAGAGATATTTCTATATCTTCATCAACATCTGTCCCGCCATTCTGGAGAGCAAGCTTTAGGCACTTTTTATCAGTAAAAGCACATTCTATAGGCGCCCATTCTAATGCTTTTGAGATCGTTTTCAAGAGTTTTTTAATAGCGTCGTATTTTTCTTCTTCCGCATCTGTTCCATTAAGCGAATATCCGCCCATTATACCTGTTGGTACGCTACTCTGTGATAGGTTTCCAAGGATGAAAAAATCTTCCGCAATGTTGATTTTTAGTTTTTCAGCCACAGAGTATATTATTTTTCGTTCATCTTCGCTAATCTCGACAGGCTTATTAAAAGCAAATGTGTATTTTGCAATTTTTCCTGGCAATTCAACACGTTTCTCTAATTTTCGGGCAGAAATATCATCAAAAAGAGCACGGATTTTCTCCAAGTACTTACTTATGGTCATTTCAGTATTTGGAACAAAACTAATTATTGGGGCTTCATCACTGATATGTTGGCATTGATCTATACCTACAACCTTTAATTCAGAATGACGTTCACTCTTAACTTCAGCAACTCTCTTTTCACTTAAAAAGTATTGGGACAAATGTGCAAAGAACATTGTTCTGAATTCTTCGTCCGTTGAATATGTGAAGTAGATTCCTCGGTCTTTGTATTTATCACGAAATGCTTGAACCTTCTTGTAGCTTTCTCCATTCATCTGCGACGGAGAAAGAGGCTTGTCCGAGAAATACATAAATACCTGTTTGCCCGAAGAGAGCATAATTTCTACTTCTTCCTCTGTGCCAGAGCCGTATTCATCGGTAGGGGTTCCAAAGCGCGTCCACAAAATGGCAACTGCGGCATCACAATCATTTACGAATTGCTCATTTAGCAGCGCTTGCGGTTTTCCACCTGACTGTGCATAGGAGTTTTTACGCCAATGCTTTGTCCGAATACTTATTCCCAGAGCATCAGAAAACTGAGTATTAAACTGCGACACTGCGTCCTCAATAACGGGAATCTCACTTGTGATGTCTCCAGGGCACGAAATGAGAAGATCATATTGGACTATATTTTTAGGCATATATTCACCACCTTTTAACATTTTTTAGCGCTTCGTTACATCTTTTGTTTTCTCGATTTTTCTATCCGCATAGAGAACTACATCTTTGATTACCAGCTTCTGCACAGCGGAAATCAATGCTGCCATTGCATCATAATCAGGTTTCCCGTCTTTCGTCGGAAGTTGCATTTTGAAATGTATGCTTTGTGAACTTCTCAATTTTTTACCATAAGAATATTTTCCCCGTAAAGCTCTTCCCATTGCGGCGGCAAAAAACAACATACAAGTTCTGGAATATTCCTTCTCTGTGTTCCAGTATACCCCCGTGTCATCACCTGCTCCAAAGTCATAATTACGATAAAAACTATTTCCAAATATATCAATAGTAATTGAATTTTTCGGAAACCGGGCAACAGGGTTCGAAATATACCCAATCACTCCGGTATTCGTTGTCCCAGACATCACAAATGGAATATCCCCAGGAAGCTGATCATCTTTTTTCAAACGCCGTCCTTGTTTTATGTTGTTAAATATTTTTATGAATTCAAATTCCGAAAAAGGTATTTGATGTTTCTTGTAGCGCTCAATAATTGCCATTTCATTATTGGATAATTCGTAATTATCCAGTCCACTTACTGTTAAGTAAGCGGACAGCTCCGCTACACGCTCCGCTTCCAGCTCCGCTATAAAGGACTCCATAAAATCAAAGTCGATTTCACCCCTCTTTTGAGGCAATTGAATATGCTTGTTCTTTACTACATTCCAGCCACCAAGCTTGTTTTTATATGAGTAAACTGGCAAATCAGTAACCTTATTAATACACATAACCATAAAAAGGTACTGGCGTGAGGACAATTCACGATCATCAAATATCCATCTTATGGCATAAGCATCTGACAAGACTGTAAAATCGTTCGGCTGGTAATAGGCTCTGTAAACATCGCTATTTGAAGGAATTGATATAACATTTTGGAGAATCGTTGCACCCTCTCGAGGTGCATAGTAATTTAGCCCCTGATTATTGAAACTCGAAGTTAGACAAGGCAATGTGTATTCACCTAAGGGTTGATTAGGAAGCTCGTCTGCCTTATAAGGGAGCTTATTTGTTTTTACACGCTGAAACAGTTCCCCCATTTTGTAGTCGCCCCACTTAACATTCCCCAGTTTTTTGTTAAGTGAGGCATTCATTTTCCCAGGCGGACATCCTCCGATTCTTGATTTTTTATAATACTGGAAACTTCCCATGCAAGATAATCCCGTACTGTTTTCTTGAAATCATCCAGTGTAGGTTTCGTGTCTACTGGTACTGTTTGATTCCAGTCGGCGCCGTTTTCTGGATCAATATTACCTTCATAGTATTCTTTTTCTGTATAATAGTGTAGTTTTCCGTTGCCAAAGCGAACCAAATCAACAAGTTCTGCGTATCGTTCTTTTGCGTGGTCAGTGTCCCGTAGATTACAGCTTGCTTTTTTACGGTTTGTTCGTGTATAGCCGTCAAAAGAGAAGTCAATAAACTTTACAGTGTCGTCTTTCTGGTGTGCTTCTCCGACGCGGAAAACATAGATATTTGTCTGAACACTTGACTTTCCGATGAACAGGTCAATCGGCATTTTAATGCTCGCAAGCAGGGTGCTATGTTTCAAAATCTTTTTGTTATATTCTGTCGCTTTGCCACTGCCTGCGGAATTCTGGATGATGATTGCAGCGTAGCCTTTGCTCATCATCGAGAGGGCTTTTTCAACGAAAACCATTCCATTGCCCGGCGCAGAATACGGCGGATTCAGGACAAAAGCATCTGCCGGGAACTTTTTATCGGTTTTGTCAAAACCATAATGACCATCGAATTCTTTCAGGGAGTCCTTGTTCAGGATATTAGAGCTGCCGTCGCCCATCAGAATCATATTGAGGATAGCAAGCATATAAACTTCCGAAAGGATTTCAAGGCCGAGAAGCTGATTTGCCTTGATCTCCGCAGATTTCAGTGCAAAGGCATCTGGGGATTTTATCTTTTCTTTAGCATCTATCAGCATCTCATTCATAGATGCGACGAGAAGCCCGGCCGAACCGGTTGCAAAATCCCACACATAAGAATCCTTGTTTACCCTTGCGAGTCTTGCCAAAAGAGTGGCAACATAGGAAGGCGTCAGCACAACATCGTTCAACTTGTCCTGTGAAAAGCCGAGCCAACTGTACATTTCATTAAACAACTTACCAGTAAAATCAGTGCTTAAACCGATTTTATAGTAAATACCAAGATCGTCGATGATTTTTGTGAATACCCGTTTGAGCTGACTTTCTCCGTTTTCAACCTTATTGATATTATCGGTTGTCAGTGTGTTTTGTAAGGTACGGACGATCAGATCCCGTTTTTCCTGCGGTAGGTTCTTTTCGCTCAGAAACGCTTTGATCTTCCGGAGGATAATATCGCCGTCACGGTTGCCTTCTTCAGTTGAGGATTTCAGTTCTGATTTTTCCAGTGCGGCAACCTTCCCGGGAACGCCGAGCGTTGCAATAATGGAAGCTGCCACAAGGTAAACACGGTCACGTTCACTTAACCCTTTTTCATTGTTATAAATGTCGTTGTTCAGTTTTACAAGACTGGCGTTAATTTCCTGCTCACGATGCTCTCTGAGCTTTTCGATCTCTTCCTGTGAAAGTCGGAGGCGCTTTACTTTTTCAATAAAGCTGTCAAAATTGCTCTTTTTTAGGAAAGAAAAATCGGTGTACTCATCGACATTCTGCCCGATACTGAAATTGCTCTTGGAAACATAATATACGCCGATTTCATATTCCAGTTTTCCGGCATCGTTTTTGTAGCCGGTCATTCCGATGGCAATAATATCGGTATAGCTCGTATAATGCAGAAGTGCATTTGCATAATGAACGGCACCATTCACGGCATACGAATTGATATTCTTGAAATCGGGTTGATTTTTTGAGGTTTTGTTTGCAACCTTGCCATCCACATCAAGCTTAACAAGCTTATCTTTATAGCCCTTATACTCAATCAAAATCGGATAATTGCCCAAATTCTTGTCCTGCAAAAGGAGTTTTGCGTCGGGACGATTCCCGCCTACACCACCATTTTTGGAATAGTAGTCATTAAGCGCCTGGTCTATTTCTGTATTTAGCGATTCCTGTTCCAGTTTATAATCAAGTTTATACGATTTCAGCCAACCGTTTGCAAGATCCGCAACATTCGGCTCGACAGATTGAATTTTAGCCATTGTTATTTCCTCCCTGTGTCCAGCTACCAATATAAGCTGACCAAGATTCTGTGTAGTTGTTGCCAGTAACCGTTGCCTTGTACGGATCTGCCAAGAATGTTTTTATCGTCCTCAGCACCGTATCAAAATCATCGGTCTTTGTGTCAATCTTCCGGCAGAATGCTTTCCACTTTTTCTGCATTGCATCGTCGCTTCCAAAGGCCATAACCTGATCAAACTGCTCCACCGTGAACTTGTGTCCACGATTTTCAAAGGTCTTTTTCAGCGCTTCCGTCAGCGTTGCACCGTCAAAATCAAACTTGTTCGCAAGATAATAGAGATCATAGTAATCCTTCATCCGGCTGGAGAATTCCATCAGGCTGAGAATTGCATCCAGCTTCTCGGCAACGGTCGTTTCCAGCGAATAGGTATTGACCGTCGGCGCCTCAAAACCGTCAAGCTGCGTTGGTATCTTCCGCTTTTCCTGTCTCGGCACGATGATGTCCCCCACACCGAAATCAATGCCAAAAGGAGTTTTTGTGTTCTTTATCTTTGCCACAAGGGAAGCACCAATACCGGCGTACTTCTTTGCCACAGCAATGGGAGCCACATTTTTGATTTCAAATGTGATAAAATCGTTGCCTGTTTGGGTTGCAATGATCTCCTCCAATATCGCTTGAAGCTGTTCCGGTGTATTGGGCATCTTTCTGAGCAGAAAATCCACATCAGCCGTAACACGGCTATCGAAATCCGTGAGGGAATAGAGGAACAGTCCGCCTTTGAGAACCAGGTTTTCCGCATATTTTGACTTTTCCAGTCGGCGCAGGAACTCTTCCTGGCAGAAAAGCTGTAAGCAGAGCTGATAGCTTCTGCCGCATTTTGCGGCTTTGTTTTTGAGCCGTGCAAGCACGGATGCAGCCACGTCAGCCATTCAGCAGCACCTCCATCACACTCATCATTTTCTTATAAACACCCATTTCCTTTGCGTATTTGGAAAGGTTGGCAAGGTTTTTCTTTTCATCCGCCACATAAGCATTGACGGCTTTGTTGAATATCTCGTTATCCAGCTTCGTGCGGTACTTGAAGCAGTCGCAGACGGTGCGTTCACGGTCATAGACTGGAAGTGTTACGCCATTGAAGGTGCCAGTTGTTTCCCCCAGGTGATACATCGGATTCTGCACATAATACGCTTTCACCGGCACTTCCGTCTGAATCGCCTTCACCGTTCTGGAATAAGAGCGTGGGACGGCAATCGACCATTCTCTGGGCGCAAAGTCGCTATAGCCGTAGTAGAACAGAGCTGATTCAACACAGATGACCCCGTACGTCATCAGTTTCGAAAGGATAAGCTCCTCTTTGGGCTCGTCTCCGACGGCCAGCTTGTAATACCCCTTTTTCACACGCTCGAGATACCCCTGCCTACAAAGCGCATATACATCCTGGTCTTTGAGTCCGGCAGAAATAAAATCCGATTTCTTTGCAATTTCTCCGATGGCATCAAAAACTTCGTTGACAATATTGTACTTGCTCAACCTGTCACCAACTTTCTGCACGCAATATTTACATTATGCGTGTTTATATTATAATGCCCAAGCTCCCAAAAATCAATATGCTTTGCACGCTTTTCGAAAATATTGCGTGTAAATTTTGAAAAGCGGTATTGCAATTCAAAGAACACTGCGCTATAATATCCATACAGATTGGGTCTACACCAACCTATCTGCCTGACAACACAATGACAACAGGAATTATGATACACCGTAATTCTTGGATAATCTAAGTAATCCTGATAATCGGAGCCAAACCATCTATACAAAATCGTTTAGGTCACGGTTTCAGGAAGCGAGTGGGAATAATACCAGAAAGGCTGAAAAGCCTTGAAAACACGCACTTTTTCAAAACAGGATTGCCTGTTTGATAGCAAAATGATAGCAGCCGCGGCGTTTGTGCTATTCTGATGTGTCGGATGGCGCGAATGGCTTGCGGGTGCTGGAATATAACTTTATAGGATGAAAAAGGCTCTGCTGACTTCCGTGAAGGAAGAACGGCAGAGCCTTTTGCTATTACTCGGATTGATTTGTAGGGAAATTGGTGAATATATCGGGGGGATATGGTGCCAGTGACCGGTACCTCATTTGTGCGGTGTTGCCTTAAAATTTTACCATTGAGAGTATTGACAAAATAGAGGAACTTATGTACACTAAATATGAAGTTCAACCGTTCAAATTTAATATGAAGATGGAGAGATACTATGAAGAAGTGGTACGCGAAGTCAAAGCGTCCCGGACGCAAGCAGGTGGAGGTGAAGGAACATCTTTGCGCGGTGGGAGAATTGAGCAAAGAGTATGGAAGACAACTGGGCATGGAAAAAGAAGCGGAAATGGCCGGAACGGTTCATGATGCTGGCAAGCTCACAGATAAATTCCAAGATGTTTTGGAAGGAAACGCATCCAGAGTAGACCATGCAAGGGTGAGCGCTGCGTTTTTGTGGTGGCTGCTTATCAAAACGAGTAAATACGCAGGGAAAGAAACGAAAGAGTGCATAAGTGAAAAAATTGCAAGTACAAATTATGCAACCATTTTGGAAGCCATCAATGCGCATCATGGGACGCTGCTCTGCTACAATCAGCTGAAGTATTCGCTACTTGAATGCATGACAACGCAAAAGTGGTTGGAAGGTAACGAGGGAAAGGAGGTCGCGTTGACAGGAGAAGAGAATTACAGGGCGCTAAGAGATATATTTCGTGAGGAACTTCCGGACTGGAAACGAATTGGAATCAAGAATATGACGCTTGGGGAAGAAGAACGGATGCTTTGGTCGCGAATGCTGCTTTCTTGCTTGGTGGATGCAGATTACACCGCATCAGCGGAAGAGGATGGAGAAATCATCCCGGAACCGCCGAAATGTGATGCGGAAAACTGGCTGGAGCGCTTAAATGCGCATCGGGCGGAACTGGCAAGGAACTCAACGGCTGATAAAAAACTCAATGCACTGCGGAATGAGTTGTTTGAAACGTGCGGCAGGGCGGGGGATCATGCGCCGGGGATTTACACCCTGACAGCGCCTACTGGCACAGGAAAAACGCTGGCCTTGCTGCATTTTGCGCTGCGCCAATGCCGCAAGAACGGTCAGCAGCGAATCATCATTGTGCTGCCGTTTATTACGTTGACGGAACAGAATGCAATTGAATATCGGAAAATCCTTGGGGATGACGTTTTGCTGGAAGATCATAGCCAACGGCAGCTGACAGAAGAGCAGCGAAAGTTTGCGCAGCGCTGGGATATGCCAGTCATTGTGACCACATCCGTGCGATTTTTCGAGGGGCTGTTTGCGGCAAAAGCCCCGAATCTTCGGAAACTGCATCGGTTGGCGAATTCTGTAATCATTTTCGATGAAGCGCAGAGCTTGTCTGCAGAATTGTTTCCTGCGACGCTCAAAACCATTCAGGCGCTTTGCAATCTGCCGAAGAAAAATGTGACGATGCTCTTTTCTACGGCGACACAGCCGGATTATCAATCAATCCCTAATCTTACTTGGCATGCTACGGAGATTTGTCCGAACCATGCCGATATGTATCAGCAACTTCGCCGCGTTCAGGTGACATGGCGAGTTTTGCCGAATGAGAGAATCTCGTGGGAAGAAATTGCGCAGAAGATGGCGGCGCAGCGGAGCATCTGCACCATAGTGAACATGAAAAAGCACGCGAAGAAGCTGTTTGATGCGCTGAAATTGGTATGTGAGACGGAATCAGTATTCTACATCACGACGGAATTGTGTCCGGCACATCGGCGCGTCGTGATAGAGCAAGTCAAAAAGCGGCTGCGCGACGGCTTGCCTTGCCGTGTGGTTGCGACGCAGTGCATCGAAGCGGGGGTGGATTTGGACTTTGACAGCGTTTTCCGCGCGCTGGCCCCGCTGGAATCAATCATTCAGGCGGCAGGACGTTGCAATCGAAACGGCCGCCATCCCGAAGGCGGGCAAGTGCTTGTGTTCCTTCCGGATGAAGAAAGGCTATATCCTGATACATGGTATGAAAAGGCGGCAACGCTGGTTAGTGCATTGCATATTGAGAAACCGATTGACTTGATGAATCCGAGTGACATTCAGCGCTACTATCAGAAGCTCTTTTGGAAGTTGAAAGGGAAGAAGGAACTGAGCGAGGCTATCCAAATGCAGGATTATGCAGGGGCCGAGAAAAACTATCGCATTATCAAGAATGACGGCGTGCAGGTGCTTGTGCCATATGAACCTGAAAACAAGCTGTTTGAGAAGCTGAAGGAAGAAGCCTTGGAAAACGGCGTGACGGCGAAGTGGATGCATGAAGCTGCAAAGCTGTGCGTGACTGCATATGCGAATGATGACTTCAGCCGTTATGCGGAGCAGCTGTATTTTGCAAGAAAGCGGAATGAGAGCAGGCAGCCATCCGGCTATTGGGTGCTTCGCAGGAAGGGTGATTATCATATGGATACGGGGATGCAGTTAAAAAATGATGATTGTATGTGGTGAAAAAATTCTTATATACCAGATTTGCCATTGACAATTCATTCGATTTACATTATATTTGTACTGACAGCTTGAAACACTGATAGGCTAACAAGCTGAGAATTGAAATAGTACAAAGATAATGCTATCCTCTCTGCTGATTTGGCAGAGAGAAGAACATGGAGGTGATGAAAAATCATGGAGATTTCAGTGACCGTTTGGGGCGACTTGGCGTGCTTCACTTCGCCGACAACGAAAGTAGAAAGGCTTTCGCAGGCAGTCCCAACACCATCAGCAGCACGAGGCATGCTGTCAAGTATTTACAGCAAAAGAACAGAATTTTTTTGGATGGTGACAAAAATTGAAGTGCTGAAACCTATCCGCTATATCAGCGTCAGGCGCAACGAAGTGAAGTCCATATTGGGCAATAATATGGAACCAATCAGCGCAGAGGATGAGCGGACACAGCGGCAAACGGTTTTCCTGTATGATGTCCGCTACCGCATTACCGCGCAGATTGTGCCGCGGCCGGATTATCATGGTACGGTGGAGCAGCTGTATGCACAGGCTGAACGGCGAATCAAAGGCGGCAAGTGCTTTTGCCAGCCTGCGCTCGGCTTAAGGGAATGCGTTGCGTACTTTTCTGAGAGCGATCCGAACGAAAAGCCGATTCAGCAAGACATGGATTTGGGCTTGATGGTGTACGACATTTTTGACCTGCATGACGCGGAGGTTCGCAAGAAAACGCGGACAAGGCTGTCCCTGTATCATGCGGTGATGAAGCAGGGCGTCATTGAAGTGCCGCCCTATGATAGCCCGGAAGTCCTGAAGGGGGATGCGATATGCTGAGACCGCTGTACGATTATGCCATGCGTTACCAGCTGCTGCCGCCTCCTGGCATGGTGAAAAAGACGGTAAAGGCATGGGTTTGCCTTGGCGCGAATGGCACGTTCCTTGGCGTAAGGCAGGACGGCGAGGATGAATACTTTTGCCCTGACATTGGCAGCTTGGCGAATGGCAAAGACAAGTGCAATGTGCTGGTAGAAAAAAACGAGGTTGTCTTCTGGAAAGATACGCCGGAAAGCAAAGTTGAGCAAAGAGAGGAAGGCAAAAAGCCGAAAGACAACACGCTCAAGCATCGATACTTTCTTGCTTCTCTTCAGCAGGCAGCGCAGAAAGTACCGGAATTGTCAGTTTGCGTGCATTTGCTGGAGGACGAAACCTCCTGCGAACAGGTACGGCAGGAACTGCTGCGGCTGAAGCTGAAGCCATCAGACCGCGTTTCATTTGAAATTGCAGGAACGCCTATTGTCGAAATTCCGGAGGTGCAGGAATGGTGGCGGGAGTTTCGTCAGCAGTTCGCGCAGCATGGCGCGGCAGAAAGCTTGTGCCTGATTACTGGAGAAAAAACGATGCCGGTTGCTACCCTGCCGCCAATTAAGGGACTCTTGCAAGTCGGCGGACATGGACGCGGTGACGCTTTGTTTTGCTTTGACAAGCCAGCATTTTGCTCGTACGGGCTAAAGCAATCGGCGAATGCGCCTGTTTCTGCGGAATCAATTGACGCGGTGAAAGCGGCGCTTGACCATCTCATGTCAAGCGAAACGCTTTCGCCAACGTTGGCGGGAATGCGCTTTGTCCATTGGTTTGACTGCTATGTTCCTGTGGAATGCGACCCGATGCAGCAAGCACTGGATGGCGATCCTAAGAATCAGGGAACAGAACAGCAGACGGAAGATGATGATGGATACGACGACGATGAAGAATTTGATGAAACGGTAGAAGCAACGTCAAATCCTGATGCTAAACGCGATATTGCAGCCAAACGCATCGAGAGCATTGAAAGCGGAGCAGCGACAACCGCGATTCCAGCCAGCACGCAGTATTACATCCTCCTGCTGTCCGGCGTTACAGGGCGTGTCATGGTTCGCAGCTACGACCACGGGAATTACGGCGAACTGGAGAAGAGCATCCAGCAATGGCGCAATGACTTGCAAATGGTCGATCTCGGTGGAACGGGATTCACAAAAATTAATTCGCTGAAAGCAATGATGATTCGTCTGATGCCGCGGCAAAAGAGCGAAAAGAACGTTTTCAAGCGGATGGAGAAGGAGCTTTCAGGAATTACGCCAGCGGTGCTGCACGCAATCTTGACGGACAGTATGCTGCCGGATTCCGTGGCGGTTCGTGCGCTGCGATACATTCGCAATCAAATGGCCAGTGCCAGCGAAGAAGATAAACATGCGCCCGTGCCCGATGCAATGTGCTGCCAATGGCTGAAAGTATGGCTGATTCGGAAAAACAATCGAAAGGAAGGCGTGATAGAAGCTATGTATCAGGCGGAAAATACGAATGTTGCATACCGCTGCGGCGCGTGGGTCGCCGTGTATGCGAGTATGCAGCAGTTTGCAATGAGAGATGTTCAGGCAGGTATTGTACAGCGCTACTATGCATCTGCTTGTCAGATGCCAGCGCTGGTGCTGGGGCAGCTGTCAATTCTCTCCGTACCGCACCAGGACAAAATCAAGGGCGACTATCTGAAGATGTATCTGGAAATGCTGGATAAGGTGACTTGTGACATTGGGGAAATCCCCACCATGCTGAACTTGGAGCAGCAGGCTTACTTTGCGCTGGGGTATCGCCAGATGACGGCGGAATTGAACCGGAAACGCAATGAACTGTGGAAATTGAAGAAAGAACAGAAAGCTGCGGCAGAAACGGACGAGGAGGAATAAGAAAATGGCACTGCAGAACCGTTACGAATTTATGTACTATGTTGCTTGCACCAATGCCAACCCGAACGGCGACCCGGATATGGGCAACATGCCCCGGATTGACCCGCAGACCATGCAGGGATTTATCACCGACGTGGCCACGAAACGCCGCATTCGCAACTATATTGAGATTGCTTATCCGGGCGTGCCGGGCATGGGGATTTTCGTGCAGAAGGCGGTGAATCTGAATAAGCAGATTGCGCTGGCAAAGCGCGAAGCGGGGATTGAAGGTGCGAAAGAAAAAAATCCGGTTTATGCGGCACGCAAAAAAGCGTGTGAACTCTTCTACGATGTGCGCACCTTTGGGGCTGTGATGTCTACTGGCCCCAATGCGGGGCAAGTCCGCGGTCCTGTTCAACTTGCTTTCGGCAAGAGTTTGGATTCGGTACTGCCGCTGGACATATCCATCACGCGCATGGCGGCGGCATTGGGCGGAAATGACAAATCCTACGAGGAATATGAGAAAGCGGAACAGGAAGCGTCTGAAGATAAGCTGCGCACGATGGGACGCAAGCAGATTATCCCCTTTGGTCTGTATGAGGTGCGTGGCTTCATCAGCGCGAATCTTGCAGCGGAAACGGGATTCGATGAAGCTGATATGAAGGCGCTGTTTGAGGCGATTCTCAACATGTATGAGCATGACCGTTCGGCGAGCAAGGGCGAAATGGAGGTTGTTTCTCCGCTCATCATCTTCAAGCACGAAGGCACGGATACGAATCCTGAACAGCGCGTACGTCAAGCCAAATTGGGCTGTGCACCGGCGCATAAACTCTTTGAACTGGTGACGGTGCAGAAGAAAGTGGATTTCCCCCGCAATTATCGTGACTATGAAGCAAAGGTGGCGCTGGATAAGGTGCCTGCGGGGGTACGGATGGGCTTTTTGAGCAATCCTTACGGGGAGATTGTCTGGGATGAACTGCCGCAGGGAGAAAGCTGGTTTACCCGTGGATGACGAGCAGGAGTATCTTCCGTTATCGTGGCTGTCGCAGGCAGATTACTGTCTGCGGCGCGCCGCGCTGCTGCTGAATGAACGTGTATGGGTAGAAAATGTCGAGACGGCGAAAGGTCGCGCCGAGCATGAACGGGTTCATACACAGCGCGTGGAGCGGCGCGGCGATTTCGTGAAGCTCTACGAGAACAGTGTCTTTTCGGACGAAATGCAAATCAGCGGAAAATGCGACTGCATTGAAGCGGTGCGGGATGAAAACGGCTGCACGATTCCCGCAGTGGATTTCCCGGTGCGGCTGCTGCCGGTGGAGTACAAGCATGGGAAGATACGCGATGAATCAGAATACAAGATTCAGCTTTGCGCGGAGGCGATGTGCTTAGAGGAAATGTATCACACGACGATCCCGGCAGGCGCGCTGTTCTACATTACCGCGCATCGCAGAGTGGATGTGGAACTTGATGAAGCGCTGCGTGAACAGGTACGGCAGACTGTGCAGAAACTCTGGAAAGTCCGCCGCGAAATGCTGATTCCGTCGGCAGTTTACGGCCCGAAATGCAAACGTTGCTCGATGCAGGAATACTGTATGCCGAAGGTAAAAACATCCGCGAAGGAATATTGCAAGGCGCTTCTTCTTGAAGCAGAGAGGGTGGAGACGGAATGAAAAAATTACTGGAAACCCTCTATGTGACAACGCCAGACAGCTACCTTTTCTGCCGCAACGAGAATATCTGCGTGAAAATTGGCGGCGAAGAGAAAGCAAGTGTACCGGCTGTGATGCTGGACGGAATCGTGTGCTTTGGGGAAATGACAGTCTCCACACCGCTGATTGGTTTCTGCGCTGAGCACGGGATTACGCTGACGTTCCTATCGTCGAACGGACGCTTTTACAGCCGCATTTGCGGGCCGGTCAGCGGCAATGTGCTGCTGAGAAAAAAGCAGTATCAAGCGCTGGATGATGATGACTTCCGCATGAAATTCGTGCAGAACCTCCTGGTGGGCAAGCTGCTCAACGAGAAAAATGTATTAATGCGCACGGCACGGACGCAGGATGCGGCAACAGCAGAGAGTCTTCGAGCAGCCTGCCAGTCTATTAGCCAGTATGCAGCACAGCTGGAGACATGCGCAGGTGTTGACCAAATGCGCGGCATCGAAGGAGCTGCCGCAAAATGCTACTTTGCGCATTTTGACGACATGATTTCCCCACAATGCCCCTTCCAGTTTGTGGAGCGCAGCAGACGACCGCCGCGCAATGAAGTGAATGCAGTCCTGTCGTTTATGTACACGCTGCAAACGCGGGACATTCAAGCGGCACTTGAAACGGTAGGCTTAGATCCAGCGGCTGGATGGCTGCACACGCTTCGACCGGGACGGCCGTCGCTGGCGCTGGACTTGCTGGAAGAGTTCCGAGCGCCGCTGTGCGACCGGCTGGCGCTGTCGCTGTTCAACAAACGTCAGCTGACGGATAAGGACTTTGAGTACGATTCGCTGGCTGTTATGCTGAACGAGCGCGGGCGCAAAACGGTACTTACCGCATGGCGTGACCGAAAGCAGGAAGAAATCACGCATCCGTATCTCGGAGAAAAAATCCAAGTTGGGCTGATTGCTTATGTACAGGCCATGATGCTGGCGCGTGTCCTGCGCGGGGATCTTGATTGCTATCCGCCGTTTGTCTGGAGGTGAAAAAATGTTGGTTGTTGTTACTTATGATGTGAATACAGCAACCGAAGCGGGAGCAGCGCGGCTTAGGCGTGTAGCGAAACTCTGCGAACGCTATGGACGGCGTGTTCAGAACTCTGTATTTGAAGTCCTGCTTGATGCAGCACAGCTGACGGCGCTCAAGGCGCAATTGGCAGCGACAATTGATGCAGAACATGACTCCGTTCGCTTCTATCGCCTTGGCAACAGTTACAAGGAGCGCATTGATGTGCTTGGTTGCACTGCGCGCATTGAAGCTGGAGAACTGCTGATGTTATAGCGGAAGCTGAAAACACTCTTTTCAGCGCATGTGAATCATACATGAATGGCCGACCGTCTCGCGCGGTGTGATGTCAAAATTCAAGCGATGATTCTATGAAATATTACCAAAATAATCTCGACAAATTGCGTGGCACTATTGTTAAGCCATGCTGATTTGTAAGGGTTGAACAAAAGATTTGCAGAAATTGCATATCTTTTGCCGTCGCCCCTCGCGGAGGGGCGTGAATTGAAATATGCGCATATTTGTGATGGCGTTGCGCTTACGCGTCGCCCCTCGCGGAGGGGCGTGAATTGAAATATTGCAGAATGCGTCGTTCTCAAAATGCTGGCTGGTCGCCCCTCGCGGAGGGGCGTGAATTGAAATATTGCAGTTCGTTCCAATCGAGGAACGTCAGCGTCGCCCCTCGCGGAGGGGCGTGAATTGAAATGCTGCGCGGTGCTCTGCGCTGGGCGACAACGGTCGTCGCCCCTCGCGGAGGGGCGTGAATTGAAATATGTAGAGCTTGCCCTCGCTGTCGGGCGAAACGGTCGCCCCTCGCGGAGGGGCGTGAATTGAAATAGCGCCACGCGGCGAATCGTACACGCTCACCGTCGTCGCCCCTCGCGGAGGGGCGTGAATTGAAATTATCCATGGTTGTATTTTCACTCAGACACAAAGGTCGCCCCTCGCGGAGGGGCGTGAATTGAAATCAAATCGCCCTGCGCTGTGTAGATGTTCTGGATAGTCGCCCCTCGCGGAGGGGCGTGAATTGAAATACTTTCGGCGTTCGCCGCAGTATTACGCTGCCGTGTCGCCCCTCGCGGAGGGGCGTGAATTGAAATTCCTTCATACCAAGCGTAACCGATATACGTTTGCAGTCGCCCCTCGCGGAGGGGCGTGAATTGAAATATTCTGGCCGTCCTGATGTGGCTGTGCGGGTGGTCGCCCCTCGCGGAGGGGCGTGAATTGAAATACATTTGGATTGCCGCGATTTCCGTCGGTTAAAGTCGCCCCTCGCGGAGGGGCGTGAATTGAAATGTGTCCGCTTCCAGCTAAACAGGTTGCAAGCGCCGTCGCCCCTCGCGGAGGGGCGTGAATTGAAATTTCCGGGGACTGCACACAGTGTCCCCTGCTGCCGGTCGCCCCTCGCGGAGGGGCGTGAATTGAAATGTGGTCGCCGCCTTTCGGCGGCTGCTCGTCGGTGTCGCCCCTCGCGGAGGGGCGTGAATTGAAATGTCTGCCGTGCCAGGGCTTGTGCGGCGTGTGCCGTCGCCCCTCGCGGAGGGGCGTGAATTGAAATTCCTTGAAAAGGACTGTACTCACAGCTGGGATGCGTCGCCCCTCGCGGAGGGGCGTGAATTGAAATAACTATTACCGCGACTTTTGTAACACCTACACTCGTCGCCCCTCGCGGAGGGGCGTGAATTGAAATGCCAGCAGAGCCGCCAGCCGCCGCCAGAGCCGCGTCGCCCCTCGCGGAGGGGCGTGAATTGAAATATTTCCAGCGCCATCGTCAGCAGGTTCTCTTTGTCGCCCCTCGCGGAGGGGCGTGAATTGAAATTGGAACTGCTCGACGATGGGACCGCGCTTGCTGATGTCGCCCCTCGCGGAGGGGCGTGAATTGAAATACTGACGACCTTCCAGTCGCGGCCGGTGCCGTCCGTCGCCCCTCGCGGAGGGGCGTGAATTGAAATGAGCCGATTTACACCTTGCAAGGCAACGGCATCGGTCGCCCCTCGCGGAGGGGCGTGAATTGAAATTTGCAGGGCAAACGTTGTCGGAAAGCCACAAAAGGTCGCCCCTCGCGGAGGGGCGTGAATTGAAATAGGTCGCCCTCTTTTAGAGAATGCGCTTTCCAGCGTCGCCCCTCGCGGAGGGGCGTGAATTGAAATTCGTGATGCCACAAGGACGGACGGACGGCGGAAAGTCGCCCCTCGCGGAGGGGCGTGAATTGAAATAGCAGAAGCGCCAGCAGCCGCCAGAGCACGCCAGTCGCCCCTCGCGGAGGGGCGTGAATTGAAATAAGCCGGAGCTGGATCACTACGAAATCAAAGTGCGCGTCGCCCCTCGCGGAGGGGCGTGAATTGAAATGCGCCGACCAAGTACCAGCGCCCGTCATCCTTGTCGCCCCTCGCGGAGGGGCGTGAATTGAAATTTGTCCACGCCGACTATCTGTCCGACCTCTTCCAGTCGCCCCTCGCGGAGGGGCGTGAATTGAAATAACGCGGCGATTGCGGCGTGCAACGCCGCCGTCCGGTCGCCCCTCGCGGAGGGGCGTGAATTGAAATCGTTCTGCGGCTCGACCGTCACCGTCGAAGCGGGTCGCCCCTCGCGGAGGGGCGTGAATTGAAATACGAACGCCCTGCTCCCGCAGACCTTTGATGTGGTCGCCCCTCGCGGAGGGGCGTGAATTGAAATGTGCCGGACAGCATTGTGCCGACGATTTCCGCCGGTCGCCCCTCGCGGAGGGGCGTGAATTGAAATACGGATAACTGGCGATGGCTTTTGGAGGAGTGAGTCGCCCCTCGCGGAGGGGCGTGAATTGAAATCACCATCTCTACCGGGTCAAACGGATCGTCGAACGTCGCCCCTCGCGGAGGGGCGTGAATTGAAATCCACCTTATCCGCCGCCTTCTGCGCGTCCACGAAGCGTCGCCCCTCGCGGAGGGGCGTGAATTGAAATTTTCCCGACGCCCGGACTCTTGGACGCCGGGAAGTCGCCCCTCGCGGAGGGGCGTGAATTGAAATTCCAAATCAAGAGGGGTTACGTGCCCGGAAAGGTCGCCCCTCGCGGAGGGGCGTGAATTGAAATGTGGGAACCGCCGGGCGTGCGTCCCGGCGATTTGGTCGCCCCTCGCGGAGGGGCGTGAATTGAAATATTTACAAGAAGCAGGACATCGACCGCATCTTCAGTCGCCCCTCGCGGAGGGGCGTGAATTGAAATAATGGATGCTGCTGACGGAGCTGCGCCATCGGCGGTCGCCCCTCGCGGAGGGGCGTGAATTGAAATCCGTACTCGCGGTGCATGGCGTCGATTTTTCGGGTCGCCCCTCGCGGAGGGGCGTGAATTGAAATATACCGCGCTATGGCGATAGTTTTCAGCGTTCCCGTCGCCCCTCGCGGAGGGGCGTGAATTGAAATATGAGGTTCACCGCCTTTATTCGCGCCGCAGCGCCGGTCGCCCCTCGCGGAGGGGCGTGAATTGAAATGCGCGCGGCTCTGCCAGTCGCCTGCGTCGTACCAGTCGCCCCTCGCGGAGGGGCGTGAATTGAAATGGTATTCCGGCCGACGATGAGTCGGATGCCGTCGGTCGCCCCTCGCGGAGGGGCGTGAATTGAAATATTTTCCTGTCCTTTCCGGGCGCGAAGCCCTTCTTGTCGCCCCTCGCGGAGGGGCGTGAATTGAAATGTAAATCGGCTTACACCAGTTGCCCATGCTCCCGGTCGCCCCTCGCGGAGGGGCGTGAATTGAAATAGGGGTACCGCCGCGCGTGGCGGCGGCGGGTTCGTCGCCCCTCGCGGAGGGGCGTGAATTGAAATCGGCACGTCGGCGGCGGCACGATTTACGCCGCCGTCGCCCCTCGCGGAGGGGCGTGAATTGAAATGTACAGCATCGTGGCAAAAGTATGCCGTAAGTCGTCGCCCCTCGCGGAGGGGCGTGAATTGAAATTGAAAACGAGAACTGGCACATATATAAGAGAAGTCGCCCCTCGCGGAGGGGCGTGAATTGAAATGATTACTATCAGCCCGTCATTCCTCGCAGTTCGGGTCGCCCCTCGCGGAGGGGCGTGAATTGAAATGCTTTCCTCCTTTGGCGCTTCCGGGTACGGCATCCAGGTCGCCCCTCGCGGAGGGGCGTGAATTGAAATGTCGGTTGCCCGTTTCCCTGCCTTGCAGATTTCCTCGTCGCCCCTCGCGGAGGGGCGTGAATTGAAATGCAATCGCAAGGTCGGACGTGCCGTCCCAGTTACTCCGTCGCCCCTCGCGGAGGGGCGTGAATTGAAATGTTGAGGTTTACAACGTCATCACAAACAATCAAGTCGCCCCTCGCGGAGGGGCGTGAATTGAAATTTTTCCAGTACTTCATCAATCAGTTCGGCTGTGTCGCCCCTCGCGGAGGGGCGTGAATTGAAATCAGCGACGATGGACACCATCAACCAGCTTGTAGCAGTCGCCCCTCGCGGAGGGGCGTGAATTGAAATGAACTCCGCCTGTGCCATCGTGTGGCACTCTGTGGTCGCCCCTCGCGGAGGGGCGTGAATTGAAATCCAATAGCCCCAACACACGCCATGTACCAGCGCATACGTCGCCCCTCGCGGAGGGGCGTGAATTGAAATGCATTGCACTTCCGCGTCCAGCGTCACAAGGTCGTCGCCCCTCGCGGAGGGGCGTGAATTGAAATATAATAGGCGTTTTTACACGCATTGCCAAACGATTGTCGCCCCTCGCGGAGGGGCGTGAATTGAAATCCAATAGCCCCAACACACGCCATGTACCAGCGCAGTCGCCCCTCGCGGAGGGGCGTGAATTGAAATAATAAGGTTGTCGAACGCTTCCTTGTAGAAGTTAAGTCGCCCCTCGCGGAGGGGCGTGAATTGAAATCTCGATATTTCGCGCATCATTATTGGCGGAACCATACGTCGCCCCTCGCGGAGGGGCGTGAATTGAAATCCATGCTATTATTTTTTTTTGCTTGTAATTATCTCGTCGCCCCTCGCGGAGGGGCGTGAATTGAAATGCCAAACCGGCAGTACGTATTGCCATTCCGCCATGGTCGCCCCTCGCGGAGGGGCGTGAATTGAAATCTTGCCGATTGCGGAAATGTCCGCCATCGCCGCGTCGCCCCTCGCGGAGGGGCGTGAATTGAAATTTACCAAGTTCACCGATATAGCCACAGTCCAAGCGTCGCCCCTCGCGGAGGGGCGTGAATTGAAATCTTAAAGACGCAACAGGGCAGGACACCGCAGCACGTCGCCCCTCGCGGAGGGGCGTGAATTGAAATAAAATCGGGCACGACATTATCGAGAAGCTGTGCGGTCGCCCCTCGCGGAGGGGCGTGAATTGAAATGGAATGGCAAGCGCTGGACGCGGCGCGCCCGCCGGTCGCCCCTCGCGGAGGGGCGTGAATTGAAATCACCGATGCCGCGCAGAAATTCAGGCGGCACTCGTCGCCCCTCGCGGAGGGGCGTGAATTGAAATGATGCGGGCGATTTCGCCCTGTGTGCCGTGCATCGTGTCGCCCCTCGCGGAGGGGCGTGAATTGAAATCCGTCGCGGGTTGAGCGCGTGGGCCGCCATACGGGTCGCCCCTCGCGGAGGGGCGTGAATTGAAATGGGCGTGTCGTTTTCTTGTCTTTTGTGGCTTTCCGTCGCCCCTCGCGGAGGGGCGTGAATTGAAATATGCGTCTGCTGTATGACGCATACGGCGACGGCGTCGCCCCTCGCGGAGGGGCGTGAATTGAAATTTTCCCGACGCCCGGACTCTCGGACGCCGGGAAAGTCGCCCCTCGCGGAGGGGCGTGAATTGAAATATCAACTACGAGAGCACATGGCGGCTGGAGGACGTCGCCCCTCGCGGAGGGGCGTGAATTGAAATAAGCCGGAGCTCGACCATTACGAAATCAAAGTGGTCGCCCCTCGCGGAGGGGCGTGAATTGAAATCGCCTTGTCCGCCTTGTCCGCCAAGCCCTGAAACGTCGCCCCTCGCGGAGGGGCGTGAATTGAAATATCACCGGCGCAAAGCTGGCGATGAACTCCGTGGGCGGTCGCCCCTCGCGGAGGGGCGTGAATTGAAATACGGGAGCCGATAGGTTCTCAAATCAAGCGCCGGGGTCGCCCCTCGCGGAGGGGCGTGAATTGAAATTCAAATCAAGCAGCGGGTATCGCCCCGCAGAACGTCGCCCCTCGCGGAGGGGCGTGAATTGAAATAGGCACTCCTGTAAAACCGGGGGTCACGAATTGTCGCCCCTCGCGGAGGGGCGTGAATTGAAATAAGCAAGGTGACCCCGAAGCAAAGCCCGGCATCGTCGCCCCTCGCGGAGGGGCGTGAATTGAAATCTGTAAGAAGTCTACCTGATTGCAAGTGCCAAAGGTCGCCCCTCGCGGAGGGGCGTGAATTGAAATCAGAGGGCGTCCCCGTTGTACCATTTACGTTTGGTCGCCCCTCGCGGAGGGGCGTGAATTGAAATGCGTGTGTCGTTCTGGATGGGCGTGCCCGTCAGGTCGCCCCTCGCGGAGGGGCGTGAATTGAAATATGGGAAAACTCCTTTCATTTCAGCTCGCGGGTTCGTCGCCCCTCGCGGAGGGGCGTGAATTGAAATCGACGGAGGTCGTCAGCCCCATCTGTCGCTGGGAGGTCGCCCCTCGCGGAGGGGCGTGAATTGAAATGTCAGTGACTGCTCCATCGCGGACATCAGCACAGTCGCCCCTCGCGGAGGGGCGTGAATTGAAATGAAGGCGGCCGGGTCGCGGCGCTCGAATTCCTCCGTCGCCCCTCGCGGAGGGGCGTGAATTGAAATTCGTGATGCCACAAGGACGGACAAGAGGCGGCAGTCGCCCCTCGCGGAGGGGCGTGAATTGAAATTTGAATTCGTCGCCGTTCATCCCCAGCCGGAGAAGTCGCCCCTCGCGGAGGGGCGTGAATTGAAATATGTCCTGGCAATATATAGCGATTCTGGCGGAGGTCGCCCCTCGCGGAGGGGCGTGAATTGAAATGAGCGCCGTAAAGTCCCAGCCGCTGTCCATGTTGTCGCCCCTCGCGGAGGGGCGTGAATTGAAATGCGAAGGCTCTCTTTCATGAATACCTTCATGCCGTCGCCCCTCGCGGAGGGGCGTGAATTGAAATTTTCCCGACGCCCGGACTCTCGGACGTCGCGAGTCGCCCCTCGCGGAGGGGCGTGAATTGAAATATGGTTATCCCTCCCAGTTGTGGTGTCGGGGCTGTCGCCCCTCGCGGAGGGGCGTGAATTGAAATGGCTTCACAAACGCCCCAAAAAGGCTTATCATAGGCGTCGCCCCTCGCGGAGGGGCGTGAATTGAAATTGAATCCGGGTCAGAGCCTCCTGTGCGGCGCGTTGTCGCCCCTCGCGGAGGGGCGTGAATTGAAATGAGAGAATCAGCGAATCAGCTGGCAGTGCGCCCACGTCGCCCCTCGCGGAGGGGCGTGAATTGAAATGCAAATAATGCCAAGAACATTCCCCTGATTTACGTCGCCCCTCGCGGAGGGGCGTGAATTGAAATAGAAGGCGTTGAAAACGGGTGCCGACCCCGTTGTCGCCCCTCGCGGAGGGGCGTGAATTGAAATCGTATGAAGTGGAAGCTAATTGCAAGGGCGACGTCGCCCCTCGCGGAGGGGCGTGAATTGAAATATATATGGAGTAATACCAATAATCTGGAAGTCGGGTCGCCCCTCGCGGAGGGGCGTGAATTGAAATTGGCGTATCAAATATTCGTGGTTTTTCCGCTCATGTCGCCCCTCGCGGAGGGGCGTGAATTGAAATAAGCAACGTTGACTTGCCGATGCCCTGCGGGCCGCGTCGCCCCTCGCGGAGGGGCGTGAATTGAAATAAGCAAGTCCACGCTGGGACAAAGCACGAAAGGACGTCGCCCCTCGCGGAGGGGCGTGAATTGAAATAAATGCCCTGACGTACAGCGCCCGAAACTTTGGATGTCGCCCCTCGCGGAGGGGCGTGAATTGAAATAAGCCCGGAAAAACCCCCGTTTACCCAAGCGATTGTCGCCCCTCGCGGAGGGGCGTGAATTGAAATTCGTGCACAATCTCTCATATGAATTCCAGTTTCGTCGCCCCTCGCGGAGGGGCGTGAATTGAAATAAATGTTGATAAATCCTCTCGAAGATAACGGGCGTCGCCCCTCGCGGAGGGGCGTGAATTGAAATAGAGATTGCACCGCCTATCCAACTCGTTTGCGCCGTCGCCCCTCGCGGAGGGGCGTGAATTGAAATGTTATGCCGCAATCATAGCGGCGAACTCGTCCGGGTCGCCCCTCGCGGAGGGGCGTGAATTGAAATTTTGCCGTCCGCGCCATGGTGGACGCTGACACCCCGTCGCCCCTCGCGGAGGGGCGTGAATTGAAATGAGTGTCTCTTGCAGCCAGTCGTTCGCGATGTCCGTCGCCCCTCGCGGAGGGGCGTGAATTGAAATTGATAAGTGATGTTCTTCGGGCCGGTGGAAACGGTCGCCCCTCGCGGAGGGGCGTGAATTGAAATGTTTACACGCCGGACAGCTTCGCCGCGCTGATTGCGTCGCCCCTCGCGGAGGGGCGTGAATTGAAATATGGTTATCCCTCCCAGTTGTGGTGTCGGGGTTGTCGCCCCTCGCGGAGGGGCGTGAATTGAAATCGGCCCTCGTCAGGCGGGGAGTTCCGTGGCGGCGCGGTCGCCCCTCGCGGAGGGGCGTGAATTGAAATAAGGTGCATGCCGCTTGCCTTGCCGGGGCGCGGGTCGCCCCTCGCGGAGGGGCGTGAATTGAAATAAATACGTTTTGCCGCATCCCGTAAATGATTTCGTGTCGCCCCTCGCGGAGGGGCGTGAATTGAAATCGCATGGGCGGGGGCGACGGGGGCAGCTTCGGCGTCGCCCCTCGCGGAGGGGCGTGAATTGAAATGGGAGCGGCGTGCCGTCCTGCGTGCTTTTGCCGCGTCGCCCCTCGCGGAGGGGCGTGAATTGAAATGATTGCCACAAAAACCGCTTCAAGCGGACACGCCACGGTCGCCCCTCGCGGAGGGGCGTGAATTGAAATGCGTTTGCTACGCGGTCTGCAAGGCGACGGGGCTCGGTCGCCCCTCGCGGAGGGGCGTGAATTGAAATATATCGGCTGCGGGAGAAACGGTCGAGCTTCCAGGTCGCCCCTCGCGGAGGGGCGTGAATTGAAATGTTCTCCTCGCGGCAGAGCTGGACAGCTTCGCGGTCGCCCCTCGCGGAGGGGCGTGAATTGAAATATTTTGTCACCGAGACTGTTTCTTACGCCGCGCGTCGCCCCTCGCGGAGGGGCGTGAATTGAAATGGCAGAAACCCAAGTCCTGCCGGAAGAACAGAAGTCGCCCCTCGCGGAGGGGCGTGAATTGAAATTGGTTGACCCGGATGACGCTCTCGATTTCGTCGAGTCGCCCCTCGCGGAGGGGCGTGAATTGAAATAACACGCCCGCCGAATTTGCCGTGATGAGCGTTGTCGCCCCTCGCGGAGGGGCGTGAATTGAAATTTATTCCCAAGGAGGAGTGGCTGGACGTTGGCGTCGCCCCTCGCGGAGGGGCGTGAATTGAAATTGCTCTGGATCCAGGACGTGGCGCGGGTGTATCGTCGCCCCTCGCGGAGGGGCGTGAATTGAAATAAAACAGCTGTCTTTTGTGGCTTGTGCACAACCTGTCGCCCCTCGCGGAGGGGCGTGAATTGAAATAACGTGGTTGTAGTGCTGGTGCTCCATGTGGTATGTCGCCCCTCGCGGAGGGGCGTGAATTGAAATAGCGTCGGTATGCATATTTAGCTTCATGCTGACGGTCGCCCCTCGCGGAGGGGCGTGAATTGAAATAACGGACACTATGCGCCGTGTGACTGCTGCACGGACAGTCGCCCCTCGCGGAGGGGCGTGAATTGAAATAGATGACCTGATAGCCCTCGACAAATTCGATGGCGTCGCCCCTCGCGGAGGGGCGTGAATTGAAATCAGAGACTATGACTACGGCGAAACATGGCGCTGCTGGTCGCCCCTCGCGGAGGGGCGTGAATTGAAATGAATGTCGCGGCACAGGCGCAGGAAATCCGCCGTCGCCCCTCGCGGAGGGGCGTGAATTGAAATACGATGCCAGAGCCTTCACGATGGACGATGCACCGTCGCCCCTCGCGGAGGGGCGTGAATTGAAATAAGTTTGAGGCGCACTATCACGTCACGAGCGTAGGTCGCCCCTCGCGGAGGGGCGTGAATTGAAATGAGACGGAGAGAAATCTGTCTCAAAACTGCGCAGCGTCGCCCCTCGCGGAGGGGCGTGAATTGAAATCTGCGGATGCTTCAACGGCACGATTGACGACTTGTCGCCCCTCGCGGAGGGGCGTGAATTGAAATACAGACACCGAAACCGGCGAAACCCGCCGCATGGTCGCCCCTCGCGGAGGGGCGTGAATTGAAATAAAATGCCATCGGCAGACAAGTCAGCGCGAGAAGTCGCCCCTCGCGGAGGGGCGTGAATTGAAATAGGTGCAGCTTGCGCGCAACGAGAAGCGCGCGGGAAGTCGCCCCTCGCGGAGGGGCGTGAATTGAAATTTATACATTATTGCGCTTCCTCCTTTTATGGCGTCGCCCCTCGCGGAGGGGCGTGAATTGAAATGCGGATTGAGCAGGGACGGCGGACGCTGACCGCTGTCGCCCCTCGCGGAGGGGCGTGAATTGAAATAATCACCGACAGGTGTGATTGACTTTTGTGATAGTCGCCCCTCGCGGAGGGGCGTGAATTGAAATACGCGGATGCAGTCGCCGACGTTCTGCCGCGCGGTCGCCCCTCGCGGAGGGGCGTGAATTGAAATTCTTAAGCTCACCGACGAACGAGAGGCGGAAACGCCCGTCGCCCCTCGCGGAGGGGCGTGAATTGAAATGCACAAGCCCCGTCCGCGCGACGCGGCACGCACGTCGCCCCTCGCGGAGGGGCGTGAATTGAAATGACTGATCTTTTTTGTTTTGCTGCGGGCCATCAAGTCGCCCCTCGCGGAGGGGCGTGAATTGAAAT
>ULPH01026158.1_pt1 | contig 32192 bp, 28 predicted proteins | sample 1953301 | NCBI WGS metagenome assembly ULPH01 (sample SAMEA4835623, study PRJEB28245) | human gut metagenome | biome: gut microbiome; material: fecal sample | place: Denmark | collected 2008 | reverse complement strand
TGAAGCCACGGTGGCGGATGTGTTCGCGACGACAATCCTCAAGGCTCAGGCACACGCCCTGAGGCGTGGCCGAGCAATGAATAATGAGGAGGGTAATCGTACGCATGGCTACTTGCAGGCGCCTAAACCTAAAGCTCCCACTATGGCGGTGGCTACGGTGATGATTACTTTGAGGACAATACCCCATACAGATTTTGACTTTTTTTCTTCATTCATGGTGAGTAGATAATTAATAGTTAGAACTTAGAAAATTGACCACTTGGAAAATTAATAATTAAATGTTAAGCATTGAAACTTGAAGATTAAATCCTCGCACAGCCTTTAATTTTTAATTTCTACGGCCTTCGACTTTAGATTATCCCAACGGGTCATCTTCGATTCCCCCGTCGTTTCCTTCGCCGCTTCCGCCGGGCTTATTACCGGACGGCTTGCCTTCTACGGTATACATGGAAGACTCCTTCATCTGCCCTTCCAGGTTAATCTGTGCATTGCTCAGTTCTCCCGTGGCACGGGCACGGAGTTTCAGCCCCTTCACGTTGTTGGCCAGCGAGAAGTCGGCAGCGGATTGCGCGCCTTTCTTGCTGACAATCCCCACGGAGAAAATGGCGAGATCGTCCATTTTTACATTCTTTCCGTCCAGAATCAGCTCCTTGGTGCAGGATACCATGTCAGTCAGCACTCCCTTGATGACTCCGGACGAGTAGGGGGTGTTGTGGTTGGACATGTGCTTGGCAAGCTTCTCAATGTCGAAAGTCTCCTCAATTACGGGGCGTGCATACCAGAGACCTTTCAGCGGGCTGTTTTCGCCCGTCACTTGATACTTTTTGTAACGAATCATAGTTTGATAAACAAATTAAGAATTAATAATTAAAAATTAAATATTCACGGTGTTGAACTCAACGATGCAAAGATAATACCGTGTATACGGGTGTTTGTCACTTTCGGATTGTTACGGTCGATTACGGACGGTTTCTGTCTGTTATTTATATGCGTATAGTTGCCAATGTCGTGATTTATAGCTATATTTGATGAAATATAACACATGAATGTCAGATATGAACACTTTTGAAATCCGTACCTATGGGCGCACCGAACTTGCCCAGCTCTATTGTCCCAATCTTTGTCCCGAATCCGCTTACCGCAAGTTGAAGCATTGGATTGAACTTTATCCCGGCCTGTGTGATGACTTGGCCGCTGTGGGGACGTCCTCTCACTCCCGCACCTATACGTCCGCCCAGGTGAGCCTGATAGCGGCTGCACTTGGCGAACCTTAAAGTTGAGGTTGGGCGGCGTAAAGTTGAGGTTGGTACACTTGGTACAGAGGTTCACTGTTTCCGTTTGTTTCGCACACACGTGCGTATTTATGGTTAGGGCTTTTGATAAGTTCCGTTTCCATCCACACTCTCCACCAGACCGTGCTTCTGCAAGCGCTTGAGCCAGGTAGAGGCTGTTCCGGGTTTAATGCCTATCTCTTCAGCTTTTTTTATGAATTCGGCCCGTGTAAATTTCTTTTCCATGCATTGCACCAGTGCATCCCGGTCAGCATTGCCCCGACTGGTGACTTCGGTAGCAGGTAGGAAGGAGAGGATATGGGTGGTGTGGCGGTAGAGGCTTTCGGCCAGGGACAGCACGGCATGGAAATCGTCGGGAGTGATGATGAGGTTCCATAAGCTGACGATGTGATCCTTCAGATTGTCCGGAGCGGTGTTCGGGTCGGGCGATACATTGGGTGAATCGGCTATCTCTTCGTGCTCCAATGCGCGGAGCATGGCCACCACTTCCATGATGCGGCAGATATTGATGGCCAGACGCGCCACGCTGCTCGACATTTCGTCACCGTTGGTCAGTCCGGAACGTACGAATAGACTGGAGAATAAACGGTTGAATTCCTCTTTCTGCCCGTCGGTGAGGCGCAGGGTGAAAAGTCCGTTCATGACGATGGCCTTCTGCTTTTCTTTCCATTCCATGCCCAGTGCAGTGAATATCTCTTCGAGATTGTTGTCGTTGCGGTCGAACTGGTTCTGCCAGTAGTGTATGGCGGGCATGTAGTAGAATACTTGCCGGGAAAAGAGTCCGTTTTCGGCACTGGGTATCAGGGGCTTCACTTGTGCTGGGGTGCCGGAAAGAAGTACGGCGAGATAGCTCTTTTTCACTTCGCGGTATTCCCGGTCGGTGCGGCGGTTGTAGGAAAGGCCGTCGTGGTCGAAGGCCTTGCGCATGGTGTCGCTCCAGTGGCCGTACTCCGATCCTATGGCGGTGGAGATGGTGTCGGCCTCATTTTCGCATATCAGGCCGGTGCCGTCAGAATCCATCAGGTTCTGCAGGATACCCGTTCCGGTGTTGTTGCCGGAGATGAGGAACATCTTGTTGGGCGGGATTACGGGAGGCTCGGTCTTTGCACGTTCTTTGCCCAGTGTCTCGTACTTTGCTTTTTCGCGGCGATAAGATGCCATACTTTCGGCCACCTGTTTGCGGATTTCATCGTGGAGGGGTTCTACCAGCAGGCGTACCAGCGAGAGCACGCCTTTGCCTGATGCGGGCAGTGCTGTGATGAAAGTCTGTAGACAGGGCGAGATCATTTTTCCTCCGTAGGCACATCGCACGTGCCGCCCCATGCTGGCACCCAGTACGGTGACAGTTCCCAGTAGCAGTACGTCGCATTGGGCACGGGAGGTGCCGTAGCTAACGATGCGTTCCAAGGGATAAGGCCAATGAGTGTGCTCGTCGAAAGTGGGCAGGGGAGAGAGAGGGTTGCTGTCCAGTAGGTTTTCTTCCTCATGTGCGGATACATCTTCTTCACGTGTGCGTGTGTGTGAGGCAGAAGAGGAGTGCGAACCTTGTGTACCAAGTGTACCCCATCCGTGCGGAATTTCGGATTGGACTTTTATGCCGCAAACTTCGGCCAGATGGAAGGCGGTACCTATGTGTACGTTGTTGTGTCCGTTTTTCAGTGCATTGCTGAATAGTTTGTCGGCTGCTCGTGGATCGTACTTTGGTGAGAAACTGCACAAGGTCAGGAAATCTTGGCGGCCCGCTTCGCCACAGTCGGTGGTGATGGCAAATGCCAGTTGTATGTACTCTTGATAAGTGGGAGCGATGTCGGCTCCTGCATTTCTGACGGCTTCGGTCAGGCGGTGCAATGCAGATAATTGTTCCATTGGCTTTAAGTATTTTGAATTATAATTTGGGATGTTGATTCGTGATTTTAATTTTCGATGTTTATTTTTTAGTTCTCAAAAGCGCCCCTTCGTCATGGCAGAGGAAGCAGGAGCGTACGAGGTCTTTTCCCGATGTATCCACTCCTTTTCCGGGTTGGCGGTGGTTGCTGTCGTACATGCAGTGTACATAGTTCATGGCCCAGCGGATTCCATCTGTGGCGTTTTGTTCCGAGGCATGAGGAATGAAGGCTTTCACGCCCAGTCCACTGGGACTGATGAATGCCAGTGCGGGACACAGATAAGGGTCATCGAATAATTCTTGTCGCAGGATTTCGGCTTCTTCGGTGGATTCGAGATGATCGATGTCTACTACTACCAGTCCAGACAGCTCTTCCAGGCAGTCGCTTCGGCGACGGGTGAAGATTCCGCAAGGGGTCACGTAGGGCAGTGTTTGCTGCTTCAGGAGACGGCTGGTGTCTTCGTCACCTTGCAGCGCGGCGTTTCGCACTTCAAGAGTCAATGCAGTGAGTTTCTCGTTGGAGGTTATCAGTTTATATATTTCTTCCAGATTTATTGTCCGTAGCGGAGTAAGTGTGGCGCTCTTTACAGTTCTTCCGGTTGTTTTGTCCTTAATCGGCGAGATAGGGGGCATGAATAGTGACATTTTGAAAACATTTTCCATTGCATTTCATTTTTTTAATTATTTCATTTTTAATTCTTTAGTAGGTGTTTGTGTCGGGCAAAAAAAGAAGATGTCACTTTTGGATAAAGCGGCATCTTCTCATCTGCAGGGCTTAATCTTTGCCAAAGCGGGAGCAAAATTAAGTCCTTTTACAACATGTTGTTCAACACTAATTCATACTTGTTTTTTGTTGTTATTTTCTCTTTCTATTTCTCGGATTTGTGTACTTAGACTCTTTAAGTAATTCAATCAAATCTTGCCTTATTGTGCTGGCTGATATTCGTTTACCGTTCTTTTGCTGAAACTTTTCTCTTCTGTATAAAAAACGTGCAAGCGTTGCCAATCCGTTTTCTGGAGACGCGTCCAGACAATTTATCATGTAGAGCTCTAAAAATGCTTTTTCTATAATGTCCCGACGGTCGATTATTCTTGTAATCGTAGCCCCGGGTTTGGGCCCTCTTTTTGCCTTAATACCTTGTTTTATTGGTTTCTTACTATTATTCTTGTTCCTTTTTGCAGTTTTTTTTTGCTGCTGTATTTACTTTATTCTTTTCCATATTTCAGATGTTTTTTAATGTTAGAATTAGTGATGGAAAAATATGTTGTAAGTTGCGAAGGTAAGTGTAAAAAGAAGAGTGGGCAAGAATATCGGGATTAATGTTACTTTGAAACTTTTCTCTATGTAGCTTAATAGGTTGGTATATAGGAGGATAGGTTCTTGTTTTTTGAGTGCTCAAAAATCGTTCGTTTAATATGTGTAAATATTTACGAAAGAATAGTAGCTGTCAGGATAATAATCCGAATAGATATTAATGACATTTATTTTGAGAATAACAGTTTGTATATTAGATGTTTACATAAAGAGGAAAGTGTTTGCGAGATTATTTTTATTAAACATCTTGCACATTCCAAAAATACCTTTTATCTTTGCACCATTAAACGAACGATTAAAAAACGATTTTTCTCTCTAATCTATTCGTTTATAGCTTTTTATATATAAAAAGTTCCATATAATTGTTTCATAGACTTTTTTTCCGTGACGGTAGAAAGTTTTGGAATAAAATGAATGCAAGTTAAGCTACTTAAAATAATCGCATTACATAATTTGACCGGTAGGTATTTCACTACTCCGGTGTCCCTAAAAAATATCCTGATGCGAACTAACTTCGCGAAAATTTCATGAACGAAAGTACTGACTCTCAACTTTCTACTCCTAACTCTCAATTACTCCACTGGTTTGCTGTTCGTGTTTCCTACAGTCGTGAATTGGCTTTGAAAGCTATTTTGGACGAGGAAAACATAGAGAGTTTTATCCCTATGCGTTACGGAATAGTAATGAAAGGTGGTAAGCGTGTACGTAAGTTGGTTCCTGCCATTCATAATCTTGTCTTTATTCATTCTACTCGTAAGCGTATAGACGCTTTGAAGGATGAACTCGAGGGAAAAATGCCTATACGTTTCATTATGAATCGTGAATATTGTCGTCCGGTCGTTATTCCTGATGCGCAGATGCGTAGCTTTATTCTCGTGGCGGGTAGTTACGACGAAGCAGTTCTTTATATTGAGTCAACTGAATTGAACTTGGTGAAAGGTCAGAAAGTTCGTATCACAGATGGTGTCTTCAAAGGTGTTATTGGCGAGTTTGTTCGTATCAGGCATGATCGCCGTGTGATCGTTAATATTGAAGGCGTCATGGCTATTGCTACTACTTTTATACCCCCTTCGCTTGTTGAACCGGTAGTTGTTGATTGATACTATCATTGATAGTAGCTATTGGTTAATAATACTATTATCATCTTGAATTCGTCAAAGGAAATTCTCTTTTTGAAATAAAACAATTTATAATATGGATTCTAATTCTTCATCATTATTTTCTTTAGCCCATCATCTTCTAACCTATGGGCTAGATGGAAGTCCTATTTATGCGGACCAATTTACACGTTTGAATCGTGATGTCTACGAACGAGCTATTGCACTTTATAATACTCGTGGAACTACAGTCGAGGAAGAGGCTGAACTCTGTCTTGGCTTGTTGGCAGCTTTTGCTGCTACTATTTATGATAATGGTAGTAAGCAGGAATATGTTCAGAATGTGTTGGATCGTAGCTGGGAGGTGCTTCCAAAACTTTCTCCCTCGTTGTTAAAGGTTAGGTTATTGACGTATTGTTATAGTGAGTGTTATGATGAAGAACTGGCTAAAGAAGCTCATGTGATTATCAATACTTGGAATAAAGCGGAGTTGACTTTAGAGCAGGCGGAAGTTATTGAAGAATTGCAGAATTTTGAGGAAAATCCCTATCCGTTTGAGGAGGTGAAAGGATAACTATTTTTAGGTTTGAAATAACTTGCGTTTGGGCTGTTAATAGATAAACATCAGATTCTGTAATAAGTTGGATGCCTTGTTGAGTAACGGATATTCTCTTTGGAGAGAACTAATGGATAATGTTTTTATGTTATTTGAATTTTTTTGGAAACAGTTGTTCACATATATCATCGATGGCTCATGTACAAGTTGACAATACTATTGCTGGCTGCTTTTTTGTAGATGAGCGTAAGAACTTTTGTTTTTTTAGAAGCAGCAGCGATAGTGTTTGCTGCCTACTTACAATCATATCAACATTGCAAAATGTAAGAATTCTTTGCACTTTAATATTTGAAAGGGTGCTTTAGGCAGATAATATCCAAGCATATCGATTATGTGCTGATGACCATCGGAATAATTAATACAAACATTAAAATCAATCCAACTTTTGACGTGATTAAAACGACACCACAAGATGGCTTTTCTTATGCTATACGTTATTCTGGAGGCTGACATGCTGACTATTTCAGGACTGAATAATTTCTATTATCTTCTGATCTTTTCATAATATGTGTTGTAAAACTCCTCGTGTTTCGGAAATAATCTGTTTCCGTTATCATCAGTATTCTTTTCAAGGTAACGTTTACATTTTTATATCTAAAGACCCAAATAAAGTGATGAACTATAATGAGTATCATGCTTATTATTTGTATGATAAGAGTTTAATCAACTGATATCATTTTATGTGTATTGAATTGGAAGAAAGAAAATAAGCAACCGAATATGTCTAAAATAATAAATTACGCACAGATATGGGATTAAAAAAAATGATTGGAGAATTTAAGAATATTGTCAAGTACATGAAGTATGGTGGTGTTGTAAAAGTAACAAACACCTATACCAATCAGTCTGAACTTTTTGTCGGTAAAGTTGCCTTAGTGACAGGTGCAACAAGTGGACTTGGAATGGCAATTGCTAAAAGACTTCTTAGTGAAGGAGCGTGTGTTGTAATTACAGGTCGCAATCAAGAAAAGCTTGATAATGCTTTGAAAGAATTGAATTCCAATCGAGTAAAAGGAATGTTGTGGGATTTGATAGCCTGCACAGAGGCAAGAACTTTTTTTAACAAGGCAGTAACATTATTTGGAAAAATAGATATTGCTGTTAATAATGCAGGTGTCTATTCTTGGAAGTCAAGCAAAGATGTTACTGTTGGCGATTGGGATACAATTTTAAATACTAACCTAAAAGGTCTTTTTTTTCTTTGTCAAGCCGAATCTGAATATTTTAAACAAATTGAATCTGTAAATAAAATTATCAATATAACTTCAATGGAAGGAACGCTTGCTGGATTCGGTCCATACTATGCAAGTAAGTGGGGAGCAAATGGCTTGACACAAGGCATGGCAAAAGAATTGGCTGCACATAACATTATCGTCAATGCGATTGCACCTGGCCCGGTGAAAACCAATATTAATGCAAACTATTTCAAAGGTCAGGAAGATAGCCAGTATAATCCAGACAGTCGTTCACTCACAGGGCGTATGGTATTAACTGAGGAAATCGCAGGTCTAGCATCTTATCTAGCTAGTGATATTTCAAACTCAATTATCGGGCAAGTTATAATAATGGATGGTGGTATATCATTACGATAAAGCACTAATGAGTTCTGTATACACAGCAAACAACAAAACGATAGCCAAGAATACAATCTATCTCTACTTGAGAATGATTGTATCTTTAGCTATTAGTTTATATACTAGTCGAGCTTTTCTTGATGCTCTTGGTATAGATGACTATGGTATTTATAATGTAGTAGGTGGCTTTGTCGCCTTACTTAATGTTATAACTTCTTCACTTATACAAGGGGCACAACGTTTCATCACTTTTGAGCTTGGAAAAGGTGATGCTCAGAAGTTGCATCGTACATTTGCAACATTCTCTACATTGTTCTTCTTGATGGCAATTGTTATTTTTGTTATCGGTACGTTATTGGGAGCTCCACTGATTAGCCGTTTTCTAGTAATACCTGAAGGTCGCATTGATGCAGCAATTTTTGTATTCTATTGTTCTCTTGGTGCGTTTGCGATCAATCTAATAGCAATTCCCTATAATGCTTGTGTTATAGCTCATGAGAAAATGAAGTTCTATGCTTTGGTGAGCATAAGCGAGTCATTAGGCAAATTGCTTATTGTTTATGCATTGTATGTGACATCATTTGACCGACTTAAAGTATATGCCCTTTTGATTGTAGCTTTAGGTCTTGTAATTCGTTTAGCTTATGGGATATATTGTTCAAAACATTTTCCAGAAACAAAAACGAGATTCTTTCTGGACAAAACCATATTGAAGGAGGTTACCACTTTCTCTTTGTGGATGGCATTGGGAGGGATTGCGGTTACTGCTAAGGAGCAAGGTGTTAATGTCGTTATCAATCTGTTTTGTGGTGTTGCTATAAATGCTGCACGCGGTGTTAGTATGCAGGTGAGTTCTATACTCGGACAGTTTGCATCCAGTATTGCATTTGCTATAACCCCACAAATTACTAAAAGCTATGCAGAAGGAAATTTTCAACGTTCAGTCAACCTCACCTTTTTACTTACAAAAGTACAAGGGGTTATGCTTTTCCTTATCGCTATTCCTCTCTATTTTGAGATAGACTTTCTACTCGCTTTGTGGTTAAAATGTGTACCATATTATGCTAATGTGTTTGCACAATGGGCGCTAATAGTAACATTTTTATCTACTATACGTAACACTTACGGTCCACTTTATTTAGCAACAGGTGATGTTAAGACACTCCAATGGACAATAAGTCTTATCTATGTTCTCATTCTCCCGTTTAGCTATGTTGCACTCAAACTCGGCTACGAGCCAGTGTCAACAATGCAAATAACTGCTATTATTGAAGTAATCACATGGCTGGCTAGCTTTTATTATATGAAGTATAAATTTAAGTTTCCGCTTGGTCAATATATTATAAAGGTAATGCTTCGGCTTATATCTGTTTTTACCATTACAGTTGTTATATTGATTTTGTTGCAAAAACTAATGGTAGAAAGTAGTTTTTTACGATTGTTGATTATAACTGCAATTTCAACTTTTGTAATTTTAATTTTATCCTATATGCTTTTGCTATCTCACTCAGAGCGTGTAATGGTAAATGACTTTATAAATAAGAAGTTATATAAAAAATGATATACGTATTAATCGTAGTAATACTTGTAGTATTAACATTCCTTGCTAATTTACTCTATAAGAAAATTGTTCTCTATGATACTCAGGAAGAACAGATTATTAGAGGAAAAAAGATGTGCAATGCTTATGATGTTGTATCTTTTGGATCCTCTTATGCCCGCTATGCTTTTGATTTTTCAAATTCAAATCTTAAAGGTTTTAATTTTGGCCTTTTACCACAGTTTTTGTACTATACAGATAAGATGATTAGAGATTATCGTAAATCGTACAAGCATAATGCATTAGTTTTTATCGTATTGCCAGTTCTTGTTTTTGCTGAATCAGGAAAAGGCAAGTATGGATCGCAACGTTATGCGAAACTATTGAGTAAGAAAGCACTTGAAGATGAGTTTACAATAAAGGGATTGTTGTTTGTGAAATTGTTCCCTCTGTTGCGACCGTCACTTTATAATCTTAAGATCTGCATTAAAAATATAATGCACTATAAAGATGTTGTAGCAGAGTATAATATAGAAGTGAATTCATTGAACGAAGAACAAGTAAAGGTTTTAGCGAAGAAACGTTGCAAGGATTGGATAAAGGAGTTTAAGCTGATTGATACACAAACAGATGTTATACCAACTGTCCTTGAAAAAAAATTCATAGAAAGTCGTGAGATACTTACAGGAATTATAGATTATTGTGTGAAAGAAGGTTTGCGACCTGTTCTTGTTGTCACTCCTGTAAGTAAACAAATGAAGGAGGAGTTGTCAGACCGCTTTTTAAAGAAAGTGTTGTATGATAACATTCAATTGGCAAACAAAGCAAACATACCATTTCTTGACTATCTCGAAGATGAACGTTTCAGTCACTTTAGCAATTATGCAAACAATTCTGACTTTTTGAATGCTAAGGCACGCAAAAAGTTCTCGCAGATAGTTATTGATGATGCTCTGAAAAAATATAGCAATTTACCCATAAGTAAGTCAGTATATAATATTGGCAAGGATGAATGTTGTGGTTGCATGATGTGTGGTGATATCTGTAACAAACAAGCTATTACATTCCCTATAGAACGTGGCTTTTGGTATCCTCATGTTGATAATGAAAAATGCACCAACTGCGGTTTATGTAAGAAGAGATGTCCCGTGTTAAATATTAATATGCAACGTGAATATAGTACTGTGGAATATTATGGTGTGAAAACACGCAATGAAGATATTCGATGGTATAGCACTTCTGGTGTTTTTTTTTCAGAACTTGCGCATTTCTGGATTTCTGATTTTGGGATTGTTGTAGGAGCTGCATATGATGATAATTGTACTATAGTGCATTATATTGGTACGTCAGAGGAAGACATTATAAGATTAAGACAATCCAAATATGCACAAAGCAGGACCGAAGGAATCTATAAAACAGTAAAGGACATGTTGATAGATGGAAAAAAAATATTGTTCTGTGGAACTCCTTGTCAAGTAGAAGCTCTTTATTCATTTTTAGGTAAACGGCCGGACAACCTGCTTACAATGGATTTCTTTTGTCTTGGTATTTGTTCACCATGGGTTTATCGTAAGTATCTTGATATGTTAGAATCCCAATATAAAACAAAAGTGTCATGCGTTTGGTTCAAAAATAAAACTTATGGATGGCGAAGCATTAGCACCAAGGTAGATTTTGTCAATGGTAAGACGTATCTTGTGACTGGCAATCGCGATCCATTTATGAGAGCTTTCGTTGCTGACGCACTTAGTATTCGGCCTAATTGTCAGAACTGTAAATTCCGTTCTAAACATCATATAAGTGACTTTACAGTTGGTGACTTTTGGGGGCTAGAAAAAGTAAATCCTGATGTGGATGACAACAAAGGTATGTCTGCACTTATGATTAATACTGACAAGGCACATGCAGTATTTAGCCAAATAAAAGTTTCGCTTGATTATTTTGCAACTACATATGATGATATTGTGCGCGATAACTTCTCTGTTGAAAAACCGCTTGCAATGCATCCAAAGTTGAATGAATTCATGGACTTCATGGAACAGAATGGATTCAAAGCTGCAATCTATAAATATAGCAGTTTAACACGTAAGGAAACCCTAAAAAATAAGCTTTGTGATATGAAGAGACTCATTAAGCATATACTTAAAAGATGAGATGCCGAGTGTCATTTATATCTTGTATAAAGCGATACCTAAAGGGTTTTCGCAATGTCAATGTCTCCGTCAGGAATGTGGTACTTTCACCGTCGCAACTTTTATCTGGTAAGGTAGCTCTTATAACCGGTGCAAGTCGCGGTATAGGTTTCGCAATAGCACAACAATATATTAATGCTGGTGCTAAGGTTATTGGTGTTGCCAAGACAGAAGCTGGTCTTATTCTTACAAAACAACAGTTAGGTGACCATTTTCAATATATTATTGCAGATTTTTCGCAGTATGACCAACTTTCGTCGGTAGTAGCTAAAGCTTTGGATGTGCATGGCAGAATAGACATAATGGTTAATGCCGCTGGCATAAAGAACGGACAGGAAGAACGTTATTGGGATTTCGAATCAAACGATTTTGACTATGCAATTGCAGTTAACGTCAAAGCTCCATTCTTTCTGTCAAGAGATGTTATAAAATATTTCCTTGATAATAAGATTCACGGTCATATTATTAACATAATAGGTATAAAAGGCTTGATCGGCGAAGGTTCGCCTTATTCCATCTCAAAATTTGGGTTAAGCGGTATGACAAAAGGTTTGGCCCGACGTTTCGCTCCAAATGGTATAGTTATTAATGGTATCTCTCCTGGAGCGACAATGGCAGGACATAATATATTGAGTAAAGATAAAAATATGTTGAATTTTGGCTCTCCTAATATGAGAATGGCTGAACCTCAAGAAATTGCCAATATAGCACTATTTCTTGCTTCTGGAATGGCTGACAATATGGTTGGAACTATAGTAGTTAGTGATGGTGGTCAGATACTTCAATATCAAAATAACAGATACTAATGATAAAACGATTTTTTACTTTATTGCTCAATATGTGGCAATATTTATATTGGAAAGGAAAAGTTGGTTCACACGATGGGTATTTTCTAATATATAGAGGTTGTGATATCCATTATCCTCAATATCTTCATTTAGGTCGTGGTGTTGGCATTGGAACAGATACATATATCGGACCTGTCCGTTCAAGTGCGGGAATAAAATATAATCCATATATTTCTATTGGTGAAGGTACTTGGATTGGAAAACACTGCAGTATAGCTTGTATTGACAAGGTTGAAATTGGAAAACACGTTCTATTTGCAGGGTATGTGCATATCACCGATCACAGTCATGGTTATGAAGATATAACGCGCCCGATTTCGCCACAACCTTTGACTTCCAAAGGCCCAGTCATTATCGGTGACGACTGTTGGTTAGGTTTCAGTTGTGAAATCCTTTCTGGAGTGCATATTGGCAAACATTGTGTAGTTGCAGCTCGCTCAGTAGTCACCAAAGATGTGCCCGACTATTCAATCGTTGCAGGAAACCCTGCAAGAATTGTTAAACAATATAATTTTAAAACAGAAAAATGGGAAAAGGTAAGAAAAAATATGTGATTATATCAGGTTTCACTATTGGAAACAACAATAGAGGTTGTGATGCTCTCAGTATCGGCTCTATACAATTTATGAAAGAGAGAAACTTCCTGCATGATGGTGACAAGATAATATTTTTTCGATTTATGAATAACTTCCTTATACGAGACTTTTGGATCGACACGAAGAATATTATTAATGTTAATGGTGAAAAATGGACACAAATTATATACACTGTACCAAAATATGAGAAGATATTATGGGATAAATTTCATATCATTTTACCTTTTACACGTTTTGGTCGTTGTATAAGAAAAATAGCTTGCGTAGCAGCAATAAATGGTGGAGATGGATTCTCTGATATTTACAGAGAAGAATCAATGGATAGATTCAACTATTTTTCATATTTGGCTATAGAAAAAAAAATCCCTCTTATTCTGTTACCCCAAACCGTCGGTCCATTCAATAGTGAAAGTAGTAAGAAAAAAGCAGAATACATTTTGCGAAATGCCACTCAGGTTTATGTACGAGATAAAAGTTTTGCAAATGAGTTGGATAGGATGGGTATTAAATATGAAATAACTCCAGACTTGTCTTCATTCATGCTACCCGAAGCTTGGCAAATTGATGTTAAAGGTAGAGCTATAGGTATTAATGTAAGTGGTTTGGCTTATTCCAATACCTATCAGAATCTTACTGGGCAATTCTCTGTCTATCCACAACTGATAGATGAGATTATAAGTTTCTTTCAAAAAAAAAAGCATACTATTTATCTTATTCCACATTCTTTCAACTATGAACAATCTGAACCAGATAATGATGACATTGAAGCTTGCAAGGCAGCATTCGAGAATCACGAAAACAAAAACAATATTATTCTTATAAATAAAAATATGACTGCGCCAGAGGTGAAGTTCATAATTTCAAAGATGAGCTTTTTCATTGGAACAAGAATGCATGCAAATTTTGCAGCTATTTATACTAAAGTACCTGTATTTGGTTTATCGTATAGTTATAAGTTCAAAGGAGCTTTCGATGCTAATGGTTTGGATGGAGAAACTCAAACAGCAACAATCAATAATATTACATCAGAAGATATTCCATATATAATAAATAAAATATCGTTCTTTTATGACTATAGGATGAATGAAGAGTGATTCTTTTAATTTAGAATACTGTAAATCTATATATTGATAATTACATAATTAAGACCAATTATGATAGGACAATGGCTTGATTTCAAATCAAATAAAGACCCACGTGGTATTTTGACCTCTGTTGAGGGACTTTATGATATTCCAATTGATATAAAACGTATATTCTATATGCATCATGTGACAGAAAATAGAGGAGGTCATGCGCATATTGATACTGACCAAGTGATTATACCTATAAACGGTACATTCAAGGTTGACTTGTTTGATGGAACAATATGTGAAACATACAATATGAGTGATCGTATGAAAGGTTTGTATGTGAAGCGATTAATCTTTACCGATCTATATGATTTTACTCCAGATGCTGTATGTTTAGTTCTTGCCAGTACACATTATGATATGGGAAAGTCATTGAGAAGTATGGATGCATATATGGATTATTTAAAAAATCATTGATATGATGAATTTTGAATTTGAAGGTACTTTCTTTGAATCATCTTTGGAAACTGAGCGCTCATTAATACACAATGACCAGTTTGAAAAGTGGCTGAAAGCTCATTGTAAACTAGAGGAGTTCGACGTACAAGAAATCCCATTCTCGGAATTGGAGAATTGGGGATTTGTCAATGATAGTGAAAAACTCAGTCATACTTCCGGTAAGTTTTTCACAATAGAAGGTTTGAGGGTGAGAATTGAGCAAGGTAACATCCTGCATGAATGGGAACAGCCAATCATAAATCAACCGGAGATTGGTATTCTTTGTTTCATTACGCGTGTCATAGACGGAGTAAGGTATTTCCTTGTTCAAGCTAAAATGGAGCCTGGAAATATTAATGTTTTACAAATATCGCCTACTCTACAAGCAACTCGAAGTAACTTTACCTGTGTTCATAAAGGAAAAGTACCGAACTATTTGGATTTATTCATGGCAAAAGATTATAAGGTTGTCATAGACCAGCTTCAGACTGAGCAAGGTGGACGATTTTTGAAAAAACGTAACCGCAATCTTATCATAGAGATTGACCATGACATCCCTGTTAAGGATGATTTCTGTTGGTTGACTCTTCGTCAGGTTAAAGACTTGATGAAGCGAGATAATTTGATAAATATGGACTCACGTTCAGTACTGTCAATGATTCCACTTATAGAAGATTCAGTTGCTCTTAGTTTGAAAAAGATGACTCCGATAGAATTTCGTTCATATGTGGAATCAAAAGGAATAAGTGATCGAGGTGTGGAATACATTAATTCTTATATCTCTGAAAATGCCCTTCACAACATGGAAGAAATCCTGTCATGGATGACAAATCTTAAGTTTGTCACTCAAATTATCATTGAGAAAATTCCTCTGAGAGATTTAAAAAATTGGACGATCGGTGAAAATGAAATTCACCATGTTCAGAAAAACAGATACTTCAGCGTTAATGCAGTAAAGGTAAAAGCGGGTTCACGAGAAGTTACAAGCTGGACACAGCCTTTGGTGAAAGACTCGAATGTAGGGTTGTTAGCTTTTGTGACAAAGAGTATTTATGGTGTCCTTCATTTTTTAGTACAAGGGAAAGTAGAACCGGGAAATATTGATATAGTTGAAATGTCCCCAACAATCTCCTGCTCAAACTATGAGGAGCGAAAGAATGCGGAGGATAGGCCTTATCTGTTCGATGAAATTCTTTCGGGTAAATTTGAAGTATTGAGCGACTCTTTACAATCGGAGGAAGGTGGTCGCTTTTGGAAGCTTCAGAACCGGAATATGATAGTAAAAGCCCCTGATGATTTTGAAATTAAGGAATTAGATAATTATATATGGATGACTCTTGCTCAGGTCAAAGAGTTTATGCGTTTTGGAAAATTCAATATCGAAGCTCGAAGTATTGTTTCATCTATCGACTTTAAATAATATATTATGGGTAGAATTTTATTTTTAGGATATTCAAACCTTATTAAGGCAAGGATTCTTCCTATTTTGAGTCGCTTGTCAATAAAGTCATATTCTATTGCCAAGTACGAAGGTCAGGATTGGGATGATTGGGATGGTTTGAATACTATAGATAAATATAATACATATGAAGAAGGCTTGAATAATTTCAAAGGTGAATTGGTTTATGTGTCAACAGTAAATAGTACACATTTTTTATATGCAAAACTTGCTCTTGAATATGGCTTCCATGTGATTGTTGATAAACCAGCAACAATGGAATATGTACAAGCCAGCAAACTTATAGAAGTTGCAAAGCAGAAGAATTTGCTTGTCTGTGAATCAACAGTATATTTGTATCATCCTCAATTTGAAATAGTAAATGATATCTTTAAACAAAATAGGGATGCTCCCAAGTTGCTTACTGTTCATTTTACAATGCCGCCATTTACATCAAACAACTTTCGTTATAGGAAAGAACTTGGTGGTGGTGCATTGATGGACACATTACCTTACGCAGTTTCTGCTGGCAGATATTTTTTTAAGGAGATTCCGAATAAGGTTTCTGTACAAATCAATGAACGAAATGCAGATGGACTTGATATTGAATATAGTCTTTTGATGGCATATTCTAACGGAAAGTCGTTAATTGGTCATTTTGGTTTCAACACGGAATATATAAATAGTATGCTTGTTATTGGAAATCGAACCAATATCACATTTAACAGAGTTTTTACTATTCCTGAAAATGTGGAAAATACTCTGTTTGTTGATCGTATGAACAATCACGACTCAGTGATTACACCTAAAGGCAATAATTTTGAGCTTTTCTTAAAAAATGTCTTGAGAACATTAGGGAACAAAGAATATGATACATTCTACAATTCAATGTTGTATGATGCAGAAGTTAAACAAATGATTATTAATAAGAGTATATAATACAAGAATGGAAGTAAAAGTATGGTCATACCTCAAAGAGTATGAAACAAATAAAGAAGAAATCATAAAAGCAATAACCGATGTTTTGGAGTCTGGTGTGCTTATTCTTGGCGAAAAAGGTCGTGAGTTGGAACGTCAGTATTCTAAATATATAGGAACAAAATATGCAGTAGGTTGCGATAATGGAACAAATGCGATCGTTCTCGCTCTTCGTGCTTTGGGGGTTGGGGAAGGAGACGAAGTTATCACCGTTTCAAATACTGCAATTCCAACTGTATCTGCAATTGTGACAACTGGTGCAATTCCTGTCTTTGTTGATATTAATCCTAGAACATATCTTATGGATGTGACAAAGCTTGAAGCTGCTATTACACCTAAGACCAAGTGTATTGTGCCTGTCCACATTTTTGGGCAGTGTGTTGACATGGATCCTTTGTTTGAAGTTGCAAAGAAGCATAACCTGTTTGTTCTTGAAGATGTAGCTCAAGCTCAAGGAGCTGAATACAAAGGTAAAAAAGCAGGTTCAATGGGTAACATTTCAACAACATCGTTTTATCCTACTAAGATTCTTGGGACATATGGTGATGGTGGTATGGTTAACATGAACAGTAAAGAACTGCATGATAAGATGAAGAGGCTCCGTTTTTATGGAGCAGAAAGGACATACTATGCTCAAGAACAAGGCTACAATTCACGTCTCGATGAGATTCATGCATCAATCTTACTTACAAAGCTTCCCCACATAGAAGAATATATCAATCGTCGTAGAGAAATTGCAGCCATATACGACAGGGAATTGGCTGATACTTCCCTTATTCTGCCATTCGTTGAAGATTATGGGAAGCATGCTTATTATCTATATGTTATTCGTCATCAGAAGCGAGATGAGATTATAACGAAACTGAAGGAGAACAATATTTTCGCCAACATCAGCTACCCATGGCCTATTCATACTATGACTGGTTATCAGTATCTTGGTTACAAAGAAGGAGATTTTCCTGAGACTGAAGCAGCTGCTAAGGAAATTTTATCTTTACCTATGTACCCAACATTAAGCAACGAGGAGGTCATGTATGTATGTGAAGTGATACATAAAATTCTTAATGAATAAGCATTTATATATAGTGCCTAAATCCGCAATTATTTATTAACAGAGAATTTAGGTATTACATTTTAATTATTTATATGAAACCAAAAGCAAGAGTAATAGCAATGTATTTGCCCCAATATCATCCTATTCCAGAGAATGATGAAGTGTGGGGTAAGGGATTTACCGAGTGGAATAATGTGGCAAAGGCTCGTCCTTTATTTAGAGGACATCATCAACCCAATATTCCTGCAGATTTAGGCTTCTATGATTTAAGATTACCTGAAATACGAGAGCAACAAGCAGAATTAGCAAGAGGGGCAGGGGTGGAAGGTTTTATGTACTGGCACTATTGGATGGGAAACGGTAAAAGATTGCTTAACCGTCCAATTGATGAGGTGTTGGCTTCGGGTAAACCTGACTTTCCCTTCTGTTTTGGCTGGGCAAATCATGATTGGAAAACAAGTACATGGACAACCATTCATAATTTCCAAAAGAATAAGATGATTTGTCCTGTCGTTTATAGTGGAGATCAGGATTACATTGATCATTTTAATTGGTGTTTGAAAGCATTCAAAGATCCAAGATATATTAAAGTTGATGGAAAACCATTCTTTTTGTTATACGATGCAATCGCATTACCTGATGCTAAACATTTCTTTGATCTTTGGAATAAACTGGCACAAGAAAACGGATTTCCAGGAATGCATTTTGTTGGATTAGGAAGAGGATCTGATGTTTATATTGAAAATCAACTAAATTTAGGATATGATGCTGTTGCAAGCAGTTTGATTTGGCAAGCGGAACAAAAAGCAATTGGTAGCTTTAGAAAGAGGTGGATGACTCACTTGCGAAGATTGATTGATTGGATTCCGTTAGATAAATACAATTATAAAGATATAATTAAATATCTTAGAGAGGATTTAAAAGTACAGGACAATATATATCCTTGCATTATTCCTGGTTGGGATAGAAGCTCTCGGTCTGGAAGAAAAGCTGTTATATATTATGGATCAACGCCAGAATTGTGGAAACAGCATGTACAACAGATGGTTGAAACAGTTCAAAATAAACCAGAAGAATACAAAATTATTATTTTACGTTCGTGGAATGAATGGGGTGAGGGCAATTATGTTGAGCCCGATGAGCGCTGGGGACATGCTTATTTAGATGCCCTCCACGACGTTTTATTTGATAAATAAGCAGACTTCGTCATTCTTATCAAAGAATCCTATATCTTTTGTATTGCAAGAGAGGAGATATTGTGATAATCTCAGCATGGACAGGGCTTCTCAAGGTATAACCTAATAATGGTCATTTAAGTTAGTATTAAATAATTTTTTGTATGAATATACTTTTATTTGGAGAATTTAGCGGCTTTATGAATTGTTTAAAGGTTGGATTAACTAGTTTAGGGCATAATGTTTTTTTGGCTTCAGACGGTGATGGTTATAAGAATTTTCCATCCGATTTTAGGTGGGACAGATATTCATCACATTTGTCAAGACGTTTTCTTAGTAAACCTAAATATAAAGGACTTGTATACCTTACTAATTTATGGCAAAATAGAAGTCTCTTGAGGAACTATGATGTAGTATTATTTATATCACCATATATATTTAGAAATAGATTAAAAATCAATGAAGCGATATTTGATTACATCATAAACAACAATAAAAGAATATATGTAAGTGGTGCTGGAATGACAAAGATTACTTTCGATTATTGGTATAATTCAAAAACAAAATATCATGATTATTGTGAAGGATCTCTTCTTGACGAGCCACAGTGCCCATTTTTAATCAATGGAAATATGAAAGGGTGGGAAGAAAGATTATTGTCGAGAATAGACGGGTATATTCCTATATGGTATGAATATGCTGAACCCTATAGGAATTATCCATGTATTAAAAAGACTATAAGAATCCCTATCAATGTAAATCAATTCAATTATAGGCCAAATGAGTTGAATAATGGAAAGATTTTATTCTATCATGGAATTTCACGACTTTGCAAAGGTGTAAGGTTTATCAAGCCAGCATTTGAAAAGATGCAAAAATATTATAGTGATCAAGCTGAATTTATTTGTGCTGAAAGATTACCTTTTAGTAAGTACATGGAGGTTATTAATAAGGCTAATGTTATAGTCGACGATGCTAATAGTTACTCCGTTGCCATGAATGCTCTATTCTCAATGTTGCAAGGAAAATTAGTAATGGGAGGTGCCGAACCTATAGCCAATAAAGAATTAGGTTTAGAATATAATCCTGTTTATAACATTTGTCCAGATGTTGACCAAATATGCGATGTTATTAAAGAAATTATCGAAAAGAAGGACCAATTGCAAAGATTAGGAGAAGAAAATAGGAAATTTGTTTTGAAATACCATGACCATATAAAAATAGCTCAACAATATCTTGATTTATGGAAAGCCGATTTGGATAAATAGAATATTTGTCACTCCTTATTTATATATGGTATACATGATGTAATTTATAAAGTCTGAGATGAAAAACGATATAGAACTACTTACAAAAACATTATTGTTCACTATACCTTGATTTACATTCGGTATTATATATAGATATAAACTTTGATAGAATTAATATAGAGAGTATTCGTGAGAGAAGATACAAATTACTAATCAAATAAATCAAATCCATTTGCAAGGAACATCTTTTTAAAGCATTACATATATAGGCTATATTAGTTATAATTGATATTAATGTAATAAATAATTGTGAAAAAGAGTAAGATAATAAATGTATTTTTTAATCTTACTGCTGAATAAAATTCTTGAATACGTAATCTGTGTTTTATATTTAATCCTAAATCAATGATTGTATTCGTATTTCTAATGTTTGTAATTTGTATTCTTTATCTATTGATCAAGAAAGAAAGTAAAGGACTTTTTCTGGCAATAACTTCTGTTTTACTATTTATTATATATGCACTAAAGAATCCATTGTTATATCCAGACTTATCTGAATATCTTATAAGATTTTCAAATATTGGGGATATCTCTTCTTTTGTTAAAAATATTGAAATAGATGTGTCCAACCAAGAACCTGGCTTTTTGCTTCTTATGTCTATTATTGCATCAATCACTCATAATGAATTTGTTTTTCTAATAATTATCGGTTTAATTTTGATATTGTTTTATACATATGTCATTTATAAATGTTCTCCATCATATTTATTTTCGATTTTACTATTTATTATTACTAACTACCAATCATCTTTTTATTTGTTAAGGCAATCTCTTGCTATGGTTATCTGTTATTCATTAATACCGTATATCTATAAGAAGAATGTATTAAAATTTATAGCTGGAATATTGATTGCATGTTCCTTTCACAGAGTTGCGCTAGTTTTTTTGCCTATATATTTTATATATGGTTATAAGTATACAATATCCAAACAGTTTATTATTTTAACGACCTTTTTAATCATAATTTTATCTATCTGCTCGAATGCTATTTATTATTTTTTTGCAGACTATGCAAGAAGTTCTTTTGATTCAGATTATGCAGTAACTACTTCAACTTCAAGTTTTATAATTTTGTTCATATTAAGCATATATTTCTATTTCGGTAGACGTCAAATTAATGAATCTAATGAACATCGTTTAATGTTCCTGTGCTTAATTGCTGCTCTTACAATATTTACAGCGGGTATTGGACTTCCATTGGTAACAAGGGTAGGTGCATACTATTCAGGATTAATATTTCTCATTATACCATACATTATAAAAACAATCAGCAATAAAATATCAAGGGTATTTATGACAATTATATTCTTTAGTTTGTATTTTGCGTTGTTTGCTTTGTCTGAAAATAATTATGCCTTTTTATTAGATTTTTAATTTATCATAGTTAGTAATGAATATTCTTTTTTTTGCAAACAGAATCATATATGGAGGGGGGGAGCGTGTGCGTAATTGGCTTGCTAATAATCTTATAAACAGTGGTCATAAAGTCATTTATGCGATACCTTCAAATTCCGAACACTTATATGGTGAAATTGAAAATGTTGGGTTGAAAGACAAGGTGATTATTGTTGAATATCCGTTCTCAATCAAGAAAAAAGCGCCAAGAAAATATTGGAAGACAATAAATGAATTATATCGAAAAAATGGAATCGACCTTTTAATTTATTTTGGTGGTAGTGCTATTGAACAGATTATTGCTAGGTCGTTGGGGGTAAAAGTATTATTGTCTGAACGTTGTGATCCTCATTCACGTTCAGTTGCTTCGCAAATTCTTAAACAGATTCAGTACCGTGTTGCTGATAGTTATGTATTTCAAACGCCTGCTGCAGCTAAATGCTATGGCACAAGAGCATACAAGCTTTCAACGATTATTCCCAATCCAATACTTGATAAATCACCAGAACCAATATTTAATAACCTGAGAAAAGAGATAGTTTCTGTAGGAAGATTATCGAAAGAAAAAAATCAAATATTACTTCTTCAGGCATTTAAAAAGATACATGAAACTATACCAGATTACTCATTGAGTATATATGGATCAGGACCGTTGGAATCAATGTTAAATGAATTTGTCGTAAATAACAGACTGGATAATAAAGTTCACATTATAAAAGGTAAGACAAATATTACAGAACTGATCAATGGTGCTTCGCTATTTGTTCTGCCGTCGAATACCGAAGGAATGCCTAACGCTTTGATTGAAGCTATGAGTATGGGGGTGCTTTCTGTCTCTACAGATTGTCCAATATATGGTCCGCGTTATCTGATTAAACATGGTGAAAATGCATATTTAACGCCGGTTGGAAATGTAGATAAATTGGCGGAAATTATATTATATGCATTGAATGATAAAAATGCAGATATAATAAGACGAAATGCTTCTGGTATAAGGCAAACATTGGATGCTAATAAAATATTTTCGTATTGGCTTCAATGTATAGAATCTGTAGTGAAAGAAAAAAGCATATTTAATAATGAGTATTTTTAAAGACAAAGTCCTGCTAATCACAGGAGGTACAGGTTCTTTTGGTAACGCTGTACTTCGTCGCTTTCTTGACAGCGACATTAAAGAGATTCGTATTTTCAGTCGAGACGAGAAGAAACAGGATGACATGCGTCACCATCTTCAGAATTCGAAGGTAAAGTTTTATATTGGTAATGTTCGTAATCGTGAATCCGTGGATATGGCCATGGAGGGTGTGGATTATGTATTCGCTGCTGCTGCACTGAAGCAGGTGCCCAGTTGTGAGTTCTTTCCTATGGAGGCTGTGCGCACCAATGTGGAAGGAACCAATAATGTGTTGCTTTCGGCTATCGCTCACGGTGTGAAAAACGTCGTGGTGCTCTCTACGGACAAGGCTGCTTACCCTATCAATGCCATGGGTATTAGCAAGGCGATGATGGAGAAAGTGGCTATTGCTCAAGGACGTGCCTTGGGTGAAGATTCCAAGACGATTATTTGCTGTACCCGTTATGGCAATGTGATGGCTAGTCGTGGCTCAGTAATACCTCTTTGGGTAGAACAGATGAAGGCTGGCAAGCCTATCACTATCACAGATCCAAAGATGACTCGCTTCATGATGACATTGGATGATGCGGTAGATCTCGTAATCTATGCTTTTACTCATGGTAAGAATGGTGATCTTTTTGTTCAAAAGGCTCCCGCTGCTACATTAGAAGTATTAGCTGAAGCGTTGAAAGAGACTTATGCTTTGGTTGATGCTAAGTATAGTGAAACGGAAGTGAAGACTATCGGCACCCGTCATGGCGAGAAACTATATGAAACTCTGGTGACACGTGAAGAGATGGCGAAGGCGATTGATATGGGTGAGTACTTTTGCATTCCTTGCGACAATCGCGATTTAAATTACGATAAGTTTTTCACTGAAGGTAATAAAGAGATTGCCAAGATTGAGGATTATGACAGCCACAATACTGGCCGTCTTGATGTTGAAGGCATGAAGAAACTGTTGCTGAAACTGCGTTTCATCCGCGAAGACCTTGGTTTGGAAAAAAAAGCAAAGTCTACTGAGATCAAAAGCGAATAATCATGAAAATATTAGTAACTGGTGCCAAGGGGTTTATCGGCTGTAATCTGGTATCCCAACTGCATAATATTCAAGCCGGAAAGGCACGGAATTATGCGGTATCTGCTGAAAGTATGACTGTTTTTGAATATGATATCGACAGTGACCCAGCTGAACTTGAGGTCTATTGCAAACAAGTGGACTTCGTGTTCAACCTTGCCGGAGTGAATCGCCCCAAGGATCAAACGGAGTTTATGAAAGGTAACTTTGGTTTTGCCTCTACGCTGCTTGATACATTGAAGAAATGTAACAACACTTGTCCGGTGATGATTTCATCGTCTACCCAAGCGGAGCTTGATAATTCTTACGGTGAGTCGAAGCGTGCGGGTGAACAATTGATGTTTGCTTATAGTAAGCAGACTGGAGCCAAGGTTTTGGTCTATCGCTTTCCAAATGTGTTTGGTAAATGGTGTCGCCCCAATTACAATAGCGCAATAGCTACATTTTGTAACAACATTGCCAATGATTTGCCTATTCAGGTGAACGACCCCAATGTGGTAATGAATCTGGTGTATGTGGATGACGTGGTGGATGAATTGATTGGCGCTTTGAGTGGCGGCGAACATCGTGATGGTGATTATTGCAGAGTACCTGTGATGCATACCATTACCTTGGGTGGTATCGTAGATCTCATCAATTCTTTTAAGGAGATGCATGCCAATCTGCAAGTGCCTAATTTCGGAGATGCATTCACTAAAAAACTCTATTCCACCTATTTATCGTATTTGCCAAAGGAAAAGTTCGTCTATCCGCTGAAAATGAATATGGACGAACGTGGTAGCTTCACGGAAATCATCCGCACGATTAACAGCGGTCAGGTATCTGTGAATATTTCAAAGCCGGGTATAATAAAAGGCCAGCATTGGCACCATACGAAGAATGAAAAGTTTGTAGTGGTGAGTGGACATGGGTTAATTCAACTTCGGAAGATTGGTACTGAAGAGATCATAAGTTTTGAAGTGAGTGGCGATAAGATTGAGGCGGTGGAAATGATTCCCGGCTATACACACAATATTATTAATTTGAGCGAGACAGAGGATTTGGTGACGGTAATGTGGGCAAACGAGGTTTTTGATCCCAACCGTCCCGATACTTATTTTGAAAAGGTATAAAAGGAAGATGGAATTGAAAACTGATTATTCGAATATAAAGTTTGCTGATGACGGTAAACTGAAACTGCTGATTATTGTGGGTACCCGTCCGGAGATTATTCGACTGGCTGCTGTAATCAACAAGTGCCGTAAGTATTTCGACTGCATTTTGGCCCATACTGGTCAGAACTATGACTATAATCTGAACGGTGTTTTCTTTCATGATCTCAAGTTGAAAGATCCCGAAGTATTTATGGATGCGGTAGGCGATGACTTGGGTGCAACCATGGGTAATATTATTAATGCCAGCTACAAGCTGATGGCTCAGATTAAGCCGGACGCAGTGTTGGTGTTAGGTGACACTAACTCGTGCTTGAGCGTGATTGGTGCCAAACGTCTCCACATACCTATTTTTCACATGGAAGCCGGCAATCGCTGCAAGGACGAAAACCTTCCTGAAGAGACGAACCGTCGTATTGTAGATATTATCAGCGATGTGAATTTGGCTTACAGTGAGCATGCCCGTCGCTATTTGGCAGAATGTGGTTTGCCTAAAGAACGCACATATGTTACCGGTTCACCTATGGCAGAAGTGCTGCATCAGAATCTGGCTGAAATTGGAGCGAGTGACATTCATCAGCGATTGGGGTTGGAAAAAGGTAAGTATATCCTTCTTTCTGCTCATCGTGAAGAGAATATAGACTCGGAAAAGAATTTTAATTCACTCTTTAACGCCATTAATAAAATGGCAGAGAAATATGATATGCCCATCCTCTATAGTTGCCATCCCCGTAGTCGCAATCGTTTGGTTGCGAGTGGGTTCAAACTTGACAAGCGGGTCATTCAACACGCACCCCTTGGTTTCCACGATTACAACTGTCTTCAGATGAATGCATTTGCCGTAGTGAGTGATAGTGGTACATTACCTGAGGAAAGTAGTTTTTTCACTTCGGTAGGCCATCCTTTTCCTGCTGTTTGTATTCGTACTTCCACTGAACGCCCTGAATCTTTGGATAAAGCCGTTTTTGTTCTAGCCGGTATTGATGAAAAGTCTTTACTACAGTCGGTGGATATAGCTGTAGGATTGGTGCGTGATGGTAATTATGGTATTCCAGTTCCCGATTATACAGACGAGAATGTGTCTACCAAGGTAGTAAAGATTATTCAGAGCTATACAGGGGTGGTGAATAAGATGGTTTGGAGGAAATATTAAGCTTATATTCTATTGATGAAAAGAATATTATATATAGGTGGTTTTAATTTACCTGACAATAATGCTGCTGCGCAACGTGTAATTGCAAATGCAAAACTATTTTCAGATCTTGGATATGAAGTTAAATTGGTGGGACTAACATCCACTTTCTCAAAAGCAAACATTTCTTTTAATTATGAGGGCTTAGAATGTCTTAATATTAAATATCCTCTTACATTGAAAGAATGGTGGCAATATTTATCTACGATTAAGTGGTATTTCCCAATCATAACAAATTTTAAACCTGATATAATCATTGCTTATAATCATCCTGCATTAGCTTTATATTATTTTAAAAAATATTGTACTAGTCATCACATTATAATATTATCAGACTGTACTGAATGGTATTCACCTCAGGGAGGTTTCTTTTTTAAAATTGTAAAAAGTTTGGATGTGTATTTGAGAATGCATATCGTACATAAACAATTAGATGGGATGATTGTTATAAGTCAATTTTTATATGATTATTATAACAATGGGAAGATTCCTATTCTTCTATTACCACCATTAGTTGATAAGCAGGATGTTAAATGGATTCATGCTCAAAAAGAAAATTCTTGTAATGATATAAAATCTTGTATTAGACTAACTTATGCTGGTTCTCCTGGTAAAGGTAATAAAGATAGATTAGATATAATTATCTCAGCATTAGAGAATGTTAATAAGATTATTTCTACAGACATTTCATTATATATAATTGGAATTAGTGAAAAGCAATATCGACAAATTTATGATTTAGATGATGGAATAGTAATTCCTTCATTTGTGAACTTCATGGGAAAAATAACTCACCTAGACGTATTGAAACATTTAAGTCAGACTGATTTCCAAATATTTATTAGAGAAAATAATCGAGCTAATACGGCAGGATTCCCGACGAAATTTGTTGAGTCAATATCTTCTAGTGTATTAGTTCTAACTAATATAACTAGTGATTTGAATTCTTATATGTCAGATGGGAAGAATGGTTTCTTGTTAAATATAAGCACAAAGGAGACTTTAGAACAGTCTTTATACTCATCACTTATGAAATCTCCTAATGAAATTGTCAAATTACGCAATTCTATTGATTCTAACTTATTTGATTTTAGGCATTATAAAGAAGTAACTAATCATTTTTTTGAACTATTATTCTTAAAATTTTGATTATATAAATATTGCCATTGAATGCTATTTCTGCCACATTGTCATCGGTCAGTGCAACAGGTTACATCTTTTCAGTCATTCTGTTGCTCAAAACATAGTATTCATGTTCGGTCTGCTTGAAAATTGCAAGTTGAATAATAATAGATTGAATATATACTCACTCGCATGGTGCATGATGAGTAGGTGGATTCGTCTTTTTTACCATGTAACAATGAACCCTGATATGTCGAGGGGAGAGACGGAGGTATAAAAAATGATTGTTTTTTTTTATTAAACATCACTGATTTGTAATTGCTTGAAAAATAGTGGGATGTTTTATTGCTGGTTTACATTTCTTCATTTGTGAAGAATAAATTGAGATAAAGAAATGGAGAATAGAATATTTGTGTTGAAGTATATATGGTAAAGTTGTAAAATAAGCTGTTGATGACTAAATTATTTATCATAGTCAATGTCGATTGGTTCTTTCTTTCTCACCGTAAAGACATTGCTTTAAGTGCCCAAAAAAACGGTTTTGAGGTTACTGTTGTGACGAAAGACACTGGTAAAAAATCAGAGATTGAAGCTTTGGGCTTAAAGATGATAGATTTGCCTATGAACCGTTCTGGACAAAATATTATAGAAGAATTACATACATGTTGGTTTCTATATCGTCTTTATTGCCGTGAAAAACCTGATATTGTTCATCATGTGGGTTTAAAGACTATACTTTGGGGAACTTTAGCTGCAAAGCTAGCAAAAGTACACGGAGTGGTCAATGCTGTTAGTGGATTGGGAATCTTTTTCTCAGAAGAAAATAAATCATTAATTTCAAAACTTCTCCCTAAAGTACTTCGCTTTTCTCACCATCGTAAAAATCTTGCAGTAATTTTTCAAAATGAAGAAGATAAAGGCTTATTCTTGAAAAACAGGATTATAAAAGAAGAGCAGGCTTTTATGATAAAAGGGTCAGGAGTGGATTTGAATCAATATTGTTATACCCCCGAACCGGTAAGTGGAAAAATTAAAGTTTTGCTTACTGCCCGTATGATTGTAGAAAAAGGAGTATTTGTGTTAACAAATGCTGCTTTGAAACTAAAAGCAGAATATAAAGATAAAGTGGAATTTCTACTTTGTGGTGGATTGGATGACAATCCGAAAGCGATAAAGGAGGAAGAACTAAAGGCTGTGTGTGATGGGGAGTATATCCAGTGGTTAGGGTATCGTACGGATGTGCTAGAGCTATTGAAATCTTGTCATATAGTAGCATTTCCTTCCTATTACAAAGAGGGGCTTCCTAAATCGTTAATCGAGGCTACTGCCGTAGGACGTCCTATAGTGACCACAAATTCTATTGGATGTAAGGAAACAGTGGTAGATGGTTATAATGGCTATCTGATTTCTGTGAAAGATAGCGATATGTTAGCTGAGAAACTAAAGATTCTTTTTGAAGATGAGGACTTGAGGCAGGATATGGGGCATAATTCACGCAAATTGGCTGAAAAGGATTTCTCAATAGAAAATGTAATACAGAAACATCTTGAAATATATAATCAGTTGAATAAAACATGAAAATATTAGTTACCGGTGCAGCCGGTTTTATAGGTTCTTATGTATGTAAGCGTCTGCTTAGTCGTGACGATGAGGTCGTTGGATTGGATAATTTGAATAATTACTATGATGTGAACCTGAAATACGGTCGTTTGAGTACATTAGGTATCTCTAAGGGAAATATAGACTGGTATAAGTTTGTTGGAAGTTCTAAATATTCCTCTTTTCGTTTTGTTCGCATGAATCTTGAGGACAAACAAGCTATGCAGATGCTTTTTGCTAATGAGCATTTTGATAAGGTTGTAAATCTTGCAGCACAAGCTGGAGTAAGATATTCTATTGAGAATCCTTATGCTTATGTGGAAAGCAATATCGATGGTTTTCTTAATGTATTGGAAGGATGTCGTCATTATGAAGTGAAACATTTGATATATGCTAGTTCCAGTAGTGTATACGGCTTGAATGGTAAGGTTCCTTTCTCAGAGAAAGATAGTATTGCTCATCCGGTAAGTTTGTATGCTGCTACGAAGAAATCTAATGAGTTGATGGCTCACACGTATAGCCATCTATATGGTATTCCTTCTACAGGACTTCGTTTTTTTACGGTATATGGTCCTTGGGGGCGCCCGGATATGTCACCTTTCCTGTTTGCAGATGCCATGCTGCACCATCGTCCAATAAAGGTATTCAATAAGGGTGATATGCTTCGCGATTTTACTTATATTGATGATATTGTGGAAGGCGTGTTGCGGGTGATAGATCATGTCCCGTCTCCTGAACCTAATTGGTGTGCAGAAATACCGGATCCCAGCACTTCCACTGCACCTTATAAGATTTATAATATTGGTAACTCGCATCCTGTAAAGTTGATGGATTTTATACAGGCTATAGAAGAGGCTATAGGTCATCCGGCAGAGAAGATATTTCTTCCGATGCAACCCGGTGATGTTTATCAGACAAACGCGGATACCACAGCGTTACAATATGAATTGGGTTTTAAACCCGATAAACCTATCAAAGAAGGAGTGAAAGAGACGATAGAGTGGTATCGCTCTTTTTATCAACTATAAAAAATAATTAGGAAATTATGAAAATAGCAATTGTAGGAACCGGTTATGTCGGTTTAGTTACCGGTACTTGTTTTTCTGAAATGGGTATAGACGTTACTTGTGTAGATGTGCAAGAAAGTAAAATTGAAAACCTGAAGAAAGGGATTGTTCCTATTTATGAACCGGGATTGGAGGATATGGTGCATCGTAATTATAATGCCGGACGCTTGAATTTTACAACCAATCTGGCAGATTGCCTGAATGATGTAGAAGTTGTGTTTAGTGCCGTAGGTACCCCTCCCGACGAAGATGGGAGTGCCGACTTGAAGTATGTGCTTGAAGTAGCCCGTACTATTGGTCGCAACATGAAAAGATATGTACTGGTAGTTACTAAAAGTACAGTTCCTGTTGGTACTGCACAAAAAGTAAAGGCTGCTATTCAGGAAGAGCTTGATAAACGTGATGAGAAAATTGATTTTGATGTAGCTTCCAATCCGGAATTTCTGAAAGAAGGTGATGCCGTTGATGATTTTATGAAACCGGATCGTGTAGTGGTTGGCATTGAATCTGATAAGGCAAAAGATATTATGGAACGGCTTTATAAGCCTTTTATGATGAATAATTACCGTTTGATATTCACAGATATTCCCAGCGCTGAAATGATAAAGTATGCTGCTAACTCAATGTTAGCTACACGTATCAGTTTTATGAATGACATTGCGAATTTGTGTGAATTGGTAGGTGCAGATGTAAATATGGTACGTAAAGGTATTGGTGCGGATAGTCGTATAGGCAGTAAATTCCTTTATCCTGGTTGTGGCTATGGTGGTTCCTGTTTCCCGAAAGATGTAAAAGCTTTGATAAAAACAGCAGAAAAGAATGGTTATCCGATGCGAGTGCTTAAAGCTGTGGAGGAAGTGAATGAAAACCAAAAGGGTATTCTTTTTGAAAAATTGTTGAAGCATTTCAAAGGTAATTTGAAGGGCAAACAAATAGCCATGTGGGGATTGGCGTTCAAACCTGAAACGGATGATATGCGTGAAGCACCTGCTTTAATTTTGATAGATAAACTGATAGAGTCTGGTGCAATGGTAAAAGTCTATGATCCTATTGCCATGAAAGAATGTGATCGTAGAATAGGTGATAAAGTTATTTATGCTACGGATATGTATGATGCGGTATTGGATGCCGATGCTTTACTGCTAGTGACCGAATGGAAAGAGTTCAGGATGCCAAGCTGGGGAGTCTTGAAGAAAACAATGAAGCAGTTGGTGGTGATGGATGGCCGTAATATTTATGATCAGAATGAATTGCAAGAATTAGGTTTTGAATACACATGCATTGGAAAACTCTGACATCAATAAAAAGTAAGTTGGTTAATATCTGAGGACTATTTTAATTTCATGAATATACTAATAACAGGAATTCACGGTTTTGTGGGCTCTAATCTAGTTATTGCCTTAAAAAAGCGTCATGTTCTTTATGGTCTTGATATCGTCGCTCCTGAAAAGGAGGGAGTAGTGAAGACTTTTGCTTGGGAAGATATTGAATCAACTTCTTTTCCAATGCAGCGTTTGCCACAATTTGATGCCATCATCCATCTGGCCGGTAAAGCACATGATACAAAGAACCAGTCTGTTGCACAGGCGTATTTTGATATCAATACAGGACTGACTCAGAAGATCTTTGATTTCTTTCTGGAATCTACAGCTAAAAAGTTCATATTCTTTAGTTCAGTGAAGGCTGCTGCCGATAGTGTAGTAGGGGATGCATTGAGGGAAGATGTGATACCTACTCCAATAGGCCCTTACGGAGAGAGTAAGATAGCAGCCGAGAATTATATTCTCGATAAATTAAAAAATAAGAATGAAAAATTAAAACTACATGATGATAGGAAGCAGGTATATATATTGAGACCCTGCATGATTCATGGACCGGGCAATAAAGGAAACCTGAATCTGCTTTATAATGTAGTAAAGAAAGGTATTCCCTGGCCTTTGGGAGATTTTGAGAATAAGCGTTCGTTCACTTCGATTGATAACTTATGTTATGT